>ERZ1643246.567-NODE-567-length-46568-cov-18.389547_pt1 | contig 46568 bp, 44 predicted proteins | sample MGYA00579265_ERZ1643246 | MGnify/ENA primary metagenome ERZ1643246 (study PRJEB29033, sample SAMEA4952261) | chicken gut metagenome | biome: Broiler Chicken; feature: Gastrointestinal Tract; material: Caecum | place: Ireland | collected 2018 | study: Broiler... | reverse complement strand
TCTCCTTCCAGGACACCGACACCGCCCCCTTTGACACCGGGGCCTACGCCTCCCGGCAGACCTACGTCACCGGCAAGGCCATCAAGAAGGTGGGCCTGGAGTTCCGGGAGAAGCTGCTGTCCTACGCCGCCGAGCTCTTCCCGGAGGCGGAGGGTCTCACCATTTCGGAGCGGTTTATCACCGACAAGGCTGGCGAGAAGCTGATCTCCCTGGCCGAGCTGGCCCTCACCGCCTTCTACTCCCTGGAGCACTCCGTCCACATCTCCGCCGAGGACACCAACCACTGTAAGGAGAACACCTTCGCCTTCGGCTGCTGCTTTGCCGAGGTGGAGGTGGACATCCCGCTGGGCAAGGTGAAGGTGCTGCGGCTCATCAACGTCCACGACTCGGGCAAGCTCATCAACCCCGCTCTGGCGGCGGCTCAGGTCCACGGCGGCATGTCCATGGGCATCGGCTACGCCCTCAGCGAGGAGATGAAGCTGGATCCCAAGACCGGACGGCTGCTCAACGGCAACCTGCTGGACTACAAGATGCCCACCTCTATGGACCACCCGGATCTGACCGCCCTGTTCGTGGAGACAGACGACCCCTCCGGCCCCTTCGGCAACAAGGCCCTGGGCGAGCCTCCGGCCATCCCGGTGGCCCCCGCCATCCGCAACGCGGTGCTCAACGCCACCGGCGTGGCGGTGAACTCCCTGCCCCTGTCCCCCCAGAAGCTGGTGGAGGAATTTACGAAAGGAGGGCTGATCGGCCATGTATGATATCGGCTCCATTTATCAGGCGACCTCGGTGGCCGACGCCATCCGGGCCCTCCAGGAAAATCCGGAGGCCCTGGTCATCGCCGGCGGCACCGACGTGCTCATCAAGATCCGGGAGGGCAAGCTGGCCGGCTGCTCCCTGGTGTCCATCCACGAGCTGGGCGAGGAGCTGGGGGGCATCACCCTGGCCGCCAACGGCGACGTGGAAATCGGCCCCCTGTCCACCTTCCGGGACGTGACCTTCAGCGACGTGATCCGGGAGAAGATCCCCGTGCTGGGGGAGGCCACCGACATGGCCGGCGGGCCCCAGCTGCGGGCGGCGGGCACCATCGGCGGCAACGTGTGCAACGGCATCACCTCCGCCGACTCGGCCTCCACCCTGACGGCCCTGGACGCGGTGCTGGTGGTCCGGGGCCCGGCGGGCGAGCGGCAGGTGCCCATCTCCCAGTGGTACAAGGGCGTGGGCAAGGTGGACCTGGCCCAGGACGAGCTGCTGGTGAAGATTCTCATTCCCCGGGAAAATTATGCGGGCTTTACCGGCCACTATATCAAGTACGCCATGCGCAACGCCATGGACATCGCCACCCTGGGGGTGAGCTGCCTGGTGAAGCTGAGCGCGGACAAACAGACCGCCGAGACCGTCAAGCTGGCCTTCGGCGTGGCCGGGCCGGTGCCCATGCGGGCCCCTGCCGCCGAGGCGGCGGTGTCCGGCCTGCCCATTGAGGAGGCCATCCGGCAGATCGGCGAGGCCGCCCTTCAGGACGTAAACCCCCGCACCAGCTGGCGGGCCTCCAAGGAGTTCCGGCTCCAGCTGGTGGAAGAGCTGTCCGGCCGCGCCCTGCGGGAGGCCGCCCGGAAAGGAGGCGCTGCCGTATGATGGAAATTCTGCGCTGTACCGTAAACAACAAGCCGGTGGAGCTGGGCATCGACCCCCGGGAGTCCCTGGCGGACACCCTGCGGCAGCGGCTGGGCCTCACCAGCGTGAAAAAGGGCTGCGAGGTGGGCGAGTGCGGGGCCTGTACCGTCCTGGTGGATGGGGTGGCCATCGACTCCTGCATCTACCTGTCGGTGTGGGCCCAGGGCAAGACCATCCTCACCGTGGAGGGCCTGCAGAATGAAAACGGGGAGCTCACCCCGCTGCAGAAGGCTTTTGTGGAGGAGGCCGCCGTCCAGTGCGGCTTCTGCACCCCCGGCATCATCATGTCGGCGGTGGAGATCGTGGGCTCCGGCAAGCAGTACACCAGAGACGAGCTGCGCAAGCTCATCTCCGGCCACCTGTGCCGCTGCACCGGCTATGAGAACATCCTCAACGCCGTGGAGCGGGCGGTGAACGAGACCCATAAATTTGTCGGCAAGGGAGACTGAGCCCCCCTGTAACGGCCCCGGCGCCATTTCTGGCGCCGGGGCCCTTTTTGCCCCTGTTCCGGTACATTTTGGTCACCCCATGCAATTTTATGCGAAAACCGCATAAAATGCAAGATGCAGTTTTCGCATGGGATATGCTGGGTATGGGTGATGCAGATGTATCCACGGTTGGCTGAATTGCGGGAGGACCGGGATCTCTCCCAGGCGGAGATGGCCAAGGTGCTGCGGGTAAGCCAGTCCACCTATTCCCGCTACGAAAACGGGAAGCTGGACATCCCCAGCCAGGCGCTGATCGCGCTGGCCCGGTACTACAAGGTGAGCGTGGACTACTTGTTGGGCCTGGATGACAGGCGGTAAAACGGGAAAGGCCCGGCGGCTGTGCCGCCGGGCCTTTCCCGTTTCTTTTGCGTTCAGGTCAGGGCGAAGGTCTCCCCCAGGAAGGTCACCGAGGCGATGTCCTCCAGGTCCATGGGGGTCTCAAAGCTCCACAGGCCGCAGCTCAAATCCGTGGGCTCCACGCCCCGATTCATGTAGTTCAGGGGCACGCCCAAGGTCTCCCCCGCACGGTCGGTAGCCCAGAGGGTGAACCAGTTTACCTCCTCGCTGCGGAAAAAGACGGCGATGTTCATGCCGGAGACCTCCACCCGGTCCACATGCACCCCGTCCTCCAGGGTGCGGCCCACCTGAATCACCGTTTGCTCCGCCGCCTCCAGCTCCAGGGGCAGGGTCCATTCCCCCTCGATGGCCGGCTCCGGGCCCCGGTAGGGGCCGTATACCTGGATGCAGGCCAGCTCGGCCAGGTCAAAGTCCTCCGCCACACAGTCCATGCCTCCCTCCACCTCAGTGGCGGTAACATGGGCCAGGGGCTCCCCGGCGGCGTTGCAGGGCCTGGCCAGGAGCATACCGGTGATCCCCTCGGCAAATTCCAGGCGGATGTGGAAGTTCCCCGCCCCATCAAAGCCCACGGAGGAGAGGGTCACCACATCGGTGTCCGGGCTGGTCTGGGGGTTCTGGCCCGCCTTCAGCACCACGTCCCCCTCCTCCGTGGTCTCGGTCTCCAAAGGCTCCTCCGGCACCGCCGCCGGAAAGCGGCTGTCCTGGAGCATATAGGAGGCCGGGTCGATCCGTTCCACCACCAGCTCCAGGGGCTGGCTGGTGTCGATGCCCGTGGCGCTGGCCTCCATCAGCAGGGTGCCGCTGCCAGCGTCGTAGGAGACCACCTGGCTGCCTATGCCCATCCCGCCCAGGTTGCTCCCCTCCAGCCAGGCCGCCACCCTGGTGTGGCCGGCGTTGAAGCGGCCCCCCTCCTCATCGGTGAGGGTATAGAAGATCTGGGCGGTATAGCCGTCGCTGACGGCGCTTACCAGCTCCAGCCGGACACCCTGGTCGCTGGCGGTGCCCGTGATCTCCTGAGCAAAGGGGGCGTAGGGCCCCAGGTACGAGTTCAGAATGTTCCACACCGACGGCCCCGCCGCCACCGCCGTCACCGCCAGGGCGGCGCACAATGCCACGGCCACGATGGCCCGGCGGCCCGGGCGGCGGCGGGCGGGGATTTCCTGGGCCGCCTCCAGTTTGTTGGTCAGCCCTTTCAGCTGGGCCGGGGTGGGGCCGGCGGCCTCCAGGGCCCGGCGGATGTCGGTTCCGTTAACGCTCATAGCTCTCCTCCTCACACAGCATGTCCCGCAGCAGTCCCCTGGCCCGGAAGAGCCAGGTGCGGACGGTGGCCTCCTTCTTGCCCAGGATCGCCGCCACCTCCGCCGTGGTGTACCCCTCGCAGTAGTGGAGGCACACCGGCGCCCGGTACTTCTCCGGCAGGGCCAGCACCGCCGTCAAAACCTCGTCGTGCTCCGGCGGAGGCGTCTGGGCGGTGTCCTCCTCCAGGGGCAACTCCCGCCGCCGCCAGGGGCGGCGGTGCAGGCTGTTGGCGCAGTTGGCCGCCGCGTGGAGCAGCCAGGCCCGCAGGTGGTCCTCCCCGTTCAGCTCCGGCGAGCGGCGGAGCAGCCGGAGAAAGACCTCCTGCATCACGTCCTCCGCATCCTCCCGGCTGCCCGTCCGGGCAAAGGCCAGGCGGTACACCGCCGGGGCGTGGCGGTTCACCAGCTCCTCCAGCTCCTGCCTGGTATAGGCCATAGTCCTCCCTCCTTTCTCTATTCCTTACACCACGCAGCAGGCCCCTTTGTTTCACTCCGGACAAAAAAATTCCGCCGGAATCCGGCGGAATCTTTTCCCTATTTGCTCAAAAACCGGAGCTGCTTTACCATGGCGGGGCGCAGGTACGCCCCCTTCTCCTCCAGCAGGGCCAAAATCCGCCGCCGCTGCTCCTCCCCCAGGGCGGCATAGCTGCGGTTATAGGTGTGGCTCCAATCCTCCAGCTGCCTCCGGCAGGCCTGGTCCAGCTTCTCATACCCGCTCCCCAGCAGGGTGAGGGCGTAGGTCAGCCGGTCCCACTTCCCGGCGCAAAACAGCAGGGCGGCGCACTTGAGCCTGGTGTTTTCCATCGGGCTGGCCTGCAAAATTGCAAACACCCGGTCCGGATCGAAATTCCTGTATTTGGTCAGCAGCAGGGCCGCCGTCTTGACCACCCCCGGCTGGTCGGCGGCCAGTTTTTCGGTGACGGCCTCACTGTAGCGCTCTGGATCCAGCCCCATGAGTGCGGTCATGGCCGCCCGCACCACAGCGGACTGGGGGCAGGAGAGAAATCCCGCGATAGCCGGACAGTCCGCCCGGTTTCCCGTCTCCCCCAGGCCCAAAATGGCCACGGCGGGCCGGACGGACAGCCGCTCCCGGTAGAACTGCCGCAAGTCAAAGTCCTTGTCAGCCTGAACCACTACCTCCCCGGCCGCCTCCCGCACCCGGCCGCTCTTGTCCATCAGCAGGGACACGGCCTGCTCAAACAGATCCTCCGCCCCGTGCTCCGCCAGGTACTCCAGGGCCAGCACCCGGTTGGGCGGGTATTTGTCCCTTAAAAAGCGGCGGCTCAGCGCCATCCCCTCCACCCCCAGCTCCAGCAGGGTCTGGTACAGCAGCTTGCGCAGGAAGGGGTCGGGCTCCCGCTTCACCCGCTCGAGGAGATAGGCGGTATCCGGCTCCCCCAGAGTAGGCAGCAGGGAGATGCACAGCCGCCGGGCCCGCACATCCCCGCTCTCCAGCCCCAGCCGGAGCAGGTCGGGGTCCCTCTGGAAGGCCCGGAAAAAGAGGGGCAGGATATGGTCCATCCGGCACCGCCCGCTCCGCCGCAGCTTTTCCAGAATGGGCAGGGCGGCGGCAATCTCTCCTCCGTCCGCCGTATCCACCAGCTGCGCCAGGCTCTCCAACGCCGCCTGCCGCACCTGGGCCACCCAGTCGTTGCACCGCAGCAGCACGGCGGGCAGGGCCTGGGAATCGGTCCCCAGGGCGGCCACCGCCTGTTCCCGGATGTAGCCGTTGGGGTGGAAGGTGGAAAACACCAGCACCGCCCGGCACTCGGCCAGGGACAGGTTTTTGGCAAACAAGTCCTCCAGGCCCAGGGTGCGCCATGAGATGCTCCACTCCATGGAGGTGGTCGCCCGCATCCGCAGATCCATGGCAACCAGGCCATCGGTGTTCAGCCCCGCCAGCACCTCCGCCAGGGTATGGGCGGCGACCTGCTTCTGTTCATCCGTGCCCTGAGCCAGGGCGCAGTACACCCAGGGCACGAAGGCCAGTTCCCCTTCCTTCACATGGCCGATATACTCCGCCAGATAGTCTCCGTATGTTTTCTTTCGATGGAACAGCAAAGCCGTCACCCGCCCTTCTGCTCCTATCATACCACAGCACGCCGGAAGGTCAACGGGTAAGGGGGATGGTCTCCCCCAGCAGGGTGACCGAGGCGATGTCCCCCAGCTCCACAGGCTGGTCAAAGCGATAGATGGCGTAGCTCAGCGCGGTATCCTCATCCACGCTCTTAAACGCCATGGGCGCATCCACGGTCTGTCCCTGGGTGTCGGTGACCTGGAGCGGAAAATATTCCCGCTCCCTGCCCCGATAAAAAACCACCGCGCTCAGATTGGAGAGCTGGATGCGCTCCACGTACGCCCCGCCGCCCAGCATGCGCTCCACGGGAATGGTACTCTGCTCCGTCTGTTCCAGGGTCACGGGCAGCACCCACGTTCCCTCAATGACCGCCTCCGGCCCCCGGTAGGGGCCGTATACCCGGATATATGCCATATCCGCCACATCCGCCGGTGTGATCCCTTCGAGCACACTGTCCACGCCGCCCTCCACGGCGGTCTGGGCCGCTGTATGTCCCATCTGCTCACCGGCGGCATTATAGGGAACCGCCAGCAGAGCTTTGTCAGAGCAGCCCTCCGCCAGAGCCAGCCGAATGTGGAAATTCCCCGCCTCGTCAAAGCCCATGGACGAGATGGACACATCCGCCGTGTCCGGGCTGGTCTGGGGGGTCTGCCCCGCCTTCAGCACCACGTCTCCCTCCGCCGTCATTTGCTCGGCAAGGGTCAGGGCCGCCTCCGGCGGCTGGAACCGGGCGTCCTGGATGTAGTGATAGCCGGGGTCAAACCCGGACACCTCCAGCTGAACGGCGGCGCCGCTGTCGAGCCCCTCCAGGCCAACCTGCACCAGAAGCTGATTTTGCTCCGCGTCATAGGAGATCACCCTGCACCCGGCAGCCCCGCCCAGACCGGCCAGTTCCCCGTCCAGCCGGGCGGATACCCGGGTGTGGTCGTTGAACCGCCCGCCTGTCAGATCGGTGGCGGTAAAGTAGGCCATGGCGGTATAGCCGTCGCTGAGGCTGGCCACCAGCTCCACCTTCACCCCCTGGTGGGTCACCGTGCCCTCAGCGGCGCTCAGATAGGCCCCAAAGGGCCCCAGGTGCTCGGCCAGGGCGCTCCACACCGACGGCCCCGCCGCCACTGCCGTCACCGCCAGGGCGGCGCACAGGGCCAGGACTGCCGCCGCCCGGCGGCCCAACCGCCTTCCAGGCTTCTCCAGGCCCTCCCCTTTGGTCAGCGCCTCCAGACGGGCCATGGCCGCCTCGCTGGGCTCCAGGGCGTCCATCTCCCGCTTATACTCCATGGGAAACATCTTCATCCTCCTCCATCCATTCCCGCAGCAGGGCACGGGCCCGAAACAGCCGGGACTTCACCGCGCCCTCGCTCTTGCCCAGGATCCTGGCGATCTCCGCCACGCTCAGCTCCTCGTAGTAGTACAGGTGCACCGCCGCGCGGTACTTGGGGGGCAGGGCCAGCACCGCCTCCACCATGCCCCCCGGCTCCGGGCCCTCCGGGGCAGATATGGTTTCGGAAAGTGGCTCCTCCCGCCGCCGCCAGGGGGCACGGAACAGGTCGTTGGCACAGTTGGCCGCCACCCGCAGCAGCCAGGCCTTGGCATGCTCCTCATCGGCAAAGTCCGGCTTTGCCTTCAGCAGGCGGACAAAGACCTCCTGCATCACGTCCTCCCCGTCGGCCCGGCTCCCCGTCCGGGCGAAGGCCAGGCGGTACACCGCCGGGCCGTACTGCCGGGCCAGCCAGTCCGGCTCCTTCCATGGCTCCTCCACAGGCGCTCCCTCCTTTCTGCCCTATACACGGTGGGCGTGAGAAAAAGGTTTCAAAAAATAAAAAAGGCCGCCGGGCATCTGCCCGGCGGCCCTCCGCTCTACTGTTTCCGCAGTCTGAATTCCACTTTCACCCGGCCGCCGCACACCATTCCCAGTTCCGCGGCGGCGTGGGACAGGTCGTACTCCTGCTGGGCGTGCTCCACCCCGGCCTGCCACAGGGACAGGGCGTCCTGCCTGGCCTGGTACTCCACCGCGCCGCCGCCGATGGTGCCGGCGCAGGAACCGTCGGGCCGCACCAGCATCCAGGTGCCCACCCCACGGGGAGCGGAGCCGTGCTTTTCCACAATGGTACACAGCACCCCCGGACCCTCCGGGGGACGCACCGCCTCCGGGCCCCGTTTGGCCCGCTGCTCCACCAGCTGGCCAGCGATGGACACGGCGATTTCCGCCGGGGTCTGGCCCCCGATCTTCAGCCCGATGGGGGCGTACACCCCGTCCAGGGTTTCCCGGGAAAAGCCCTCCTCCTCCAGGGCCTTCCGCACGGCGGCCACCTTGGTCTTGCTGCCGATCATGCCCACGTAGGCGTATTTCCCCCGGAGGATGTGCTCCAGGCAGTCCTTGTCAAAGGCGTGGCCCCGGGTGAGGATGGCGTAGAAATCGTCCTCCCGGCTGCCCAGCTGGTCCAGGGCCTCCAGGAAGGGCATACACAGCACCTGGCTCGCCATGGGGAACCGCTCTTTGTTGGCAAACTCTCCACGGTCGTCGATGACCACCAGCTCAAATTCCAGCCGGGCCGAGATATGGGCCAGCTCCAGGGACACGTGGCCCCCGCCGCACAGGATCAGTCGTTCCACAGCCCTGTCCTCCTCCCAAAGTACAAAAGCCCCTCCAGCACCCCGCCGCCGATGGCCCGGGCCTTGTCGGAGACGGTGAAGCAGTGGCGCACCTCACACCGGGGGTCGATGTCCCCGGACTTCATGCCCTTTGTCACCGGGATTTCGGCGGGGAGCATCCCCCGGACGATGCCGGTGAGCTGGGCAGCAACGGGCACGCCGTTCACCTTCGCCACCACGTCCCCCAGCTCCACCTTCTGGCCGATCCGGGCCACCGGCTCAAAGGGTCCGTCGGCGGGGGCCCGGATGATCCGCTCCTTGGTGTAGCCCCCCACGTCACCAGGCACGCCGGTATTGGGAATGGCGGAGCCCTCCAGAATCAGCCGCCCCAAATCGTGGCCCCGCATGGTCTCAACCACCCCGTGGCAGTCCACTCCGGCGGTAAAGCCGGGGCCCAGGGCCAGCACGATGGGGGCGTCGGTCAGGCTTGTCCCCAGGTTGCGCTTGGCCAGGATGGCGTCCACCACCGCCCCAAAGGGCAGCTCGTCCAAAATGCGGGCCTCCGGGTCAACCAGCACCGGGATCTCCCCCGCCGCCAGAATGGCGCTTGCCTCCTCCCCGTTGGCCGCCCGCCGGGCGGTGATGCCCTCCACCTCCGTCACGCCGTCGTAGATGCACTGGCTGAAGGACACCGTCCGCCGCACCGCCGTGGGCTGGGCGATATCGGTCATCACCACCGGAAAGCCCGCCCGGTGTAGCCGTACCGCCGTGCCGGTGGCCAGGTCTCCCGCCCCTTTGATCAAAACAAGCATGCTCCGCCCCGCTCCTTTTCCGTATAGTGGGTCACTGTGCTGAAAATGCCCTGCCGGGCCAGGATCTCCCCAATTTCCGCGCCCCAGGCCTGCCGCTGGGGGGTGTCCGCCTTGTTCAGCAGGCAGCGGAAGGCCATCTCCTCCGTCACGCCCTTCCGGCCCCCCTGGGGGCTGGACAGTACCGCCGCCACGTCGGCCGGGGTGAGGAGGTGGCCCTCCCCCACCCCCAGCAGGGCGCACACCCGCTGGGGCCGGTGGCAGATCTCCCCAATGGATTTGCCCAGGCAGTCCAGCCCGGCGGCGGCGATCACCGCCGCCGCCCCGTGGGGGATCACCGGCTCATGGTCCGCCGGGGCCTTCAGCGGCCGCAGCCGGGCCCCGTCGGCCTCCACCACCACCAGGTCGGCCCAGCGCAGGCACGCCTCCGGCTGCCCGGCCTCGGAGAGCTTGTCCGGCCGGAGGAATTTGCCCAGAGTTACCGCCGGGTGCCGCTCCAGCAGAGCGGGCAGCTCCTCCATGTGGTCGGTAAGGGGGAGACCCGGGTGGGGCATCATGTGGGTGGTGGTGGTGACCACCACCCGCTTGCCCGCCTCCACCCCCTCTTTCACCAGGGCGTAGAGGGTGGAGGTCTTGCCCCCCGCCCCCACCAGGGCCACCAGCCGGTGGGCTGCCATATTCAGATGCAGCTGTTCCCAGATTCCCATGCTCAGCCTCCCAGGGTGTGTTCCACCAGAATTTTCACGCCGATGCCAATGAGTACCAGACCGCCCACCAGCTCGGCCCGCCGCTGGAACAGAGCGCCCAGCCGCCGGCCGGCCAGGCCTCCCACCACCGACAGCACGAAGGCCACCACCCCGATCACCAGGGCGGAGAACCACATGTCCACCTTCATAAAGGCCATGGACACCCCCACCGCCAGCGCGTCGATACTGGTGGCGATGGCCAGCAGGCATAGCCGCCGGGGGGACAGGTCGGCGGGGGCCTCATCCTCCTCCCCCGCGCCCCGTCCCAGGGCGCCCCAGACCATCTTCCCTCCGATGAGGGCCAGCAGGCCGAAGGCCACCCAGTGGTCCACCGCCTGGATGTACCCGCTGACGCTGCTGCCCAGCAGCCACCCCGCCAGGGGCATGGCAAACTGGAAGGCTCCGAACCAAACGCCCATTTTCACCGCCTGTTTCCAGCCGAAGCCGGGAATGGCGATGCCGCTGGACACCGATACGGCGAAGGCGTCCAGGGCCAGACTCACCGCGATGAGGAAGATTTCTACCACACACATCACCTGCGCAAACGAAAAGTTAGCTACACTTAAAAAATATTATAGCACACCGGCCCCAAATATGCTATAACAAGATAAACAGCACAAGGAGGGAGCGCCGTGACGGAGCGGGAACACTATATGACCCAGGCCCTGGAGCTGGCCCGGGAGGCCATGGCCGAGGGGGAGGTGCCGGTGGGCTGCGTGATCGTGAAGGACGGCGTGGTGGTGGGCAGGGGCCGCAACCGGCGGGAGACCTGCCGCACCGCCTTGGGCCACGCGGAGATTGAGGCCATCGCCATGGCCTGCAAAACCCTGGGGGGCTGGCGGCTGAAGGACTGCGCCCTGTACGTCACCCTGGAGCCCTGCCCCATGTGCGCCGGGGCCATCGTCAACGCCCGCATCCCGGTGGTGTGCTACGGGGCCAGGGACGACAAGGCGGGGTGCTGCGGGTCGGTGCTCAACCTGTTTGAGGAGCGGTTCAACCACAAGCCCCGGGTGTACGGCGGGGTGCTGGAGGAAGCATGTGGGAAAATCCTCCAGATTTTTTTTGAAAACCTGCGTTGATTTAATGGTTTTGTAACAAAACTACCCTAGCTTTTGTAACAAACCCCTGTTACCATAATACCTGCAAGAGACAAAGCTTCTTTTCATTCTATCCTCCAATCATAGGAACAGGCAGCGGAGCGCACCGCTGCCTGTTTCCACGTTCTGGCAGATATTTTCCGATCTTACAGGAAGTTTACAGAAAAAGTCGGGGATTTAAAACTTCTGTAACACCTGGGGATTTCTTCGTTAACAATTCTCCTGTATCCTAATACTTGCAAGAGACAGTTTCTTTTCATTTCATTGTATCCTCTTTCCTTCGGCAAAGGCCGGACGCCAGGAGCAGGCGTCCGGCCCTTGTCGTTTTTGGCCGGCTGTGTTATGCTGATGGTAACGGAGGGAGGGATTTGCCTTGAAATTGCAGGTCAAGCGGGTGCGGTTCGGGGACTGCGCGGTGCTGGAGGGCCGGCGGAGCCGGCTGGTAGTGGACTGCGGCGGCAGCAGCCAGGCCCCCGACGGCAGCCTGTCCGCCCGGGATTTTGCCTATGCCGCCATCGCCGCCCAGGTGGACGACCTGCTGCCCACCCACATTCTGATTTCCCACCTCCACCCCAACCACTACCGGGGCTTTCTGGCCCTGGGGGAGAACTGCCCGCCCCTTTTCCGCACCGGAGCCCAGGTGGGAACGGCCTATCTGCCCTGGACCCTGCTGGGGGGCAAGGCGGCTCTGGCCCCCGCCTTTGCCCGGCTGTATCTGGCCGCGCCCCCCCGCACCCTGGCCCACGGCCTGGCCCGGGAGCTGCTGGAGCTGCTGGCCCGGCTGGAGGAGGAGGCGGAGGAGCTGCGGCCGGTACAGGCAGGGGATGTGCTCCCCCTGGACGGCCAGAAGCTGGAGGTGCTGTGGCCCCGGACGGAGACCGCCCTCTCCCGGTTGCCTCTGTCGGGGGGACAGTCCTTCCTGGAGACTGATGGGTCCATGGAGGAGCTCTGCCGCGCCGCCCTGGCCGGGGCCCCCTTGGGCGGGGAGCTGCTGGAGTTGGCCGCCAGGCTGGAGGAGGCCCTGGCCGCCTATTTTCTCCTTCTCCACGGGGAGGCCCTGGCCGCCCCCGCCCGGCGGGGGGCGCTGAGCCGGCTGAACCAGCTGCGGGCCCAGGCCGATCAACTGCGGCGTACCCTGTGGGGCGAGGAGCTCCGCCCCCCCTATCCCCCCTGGCTCCGGCCCCTGTCCGCCTTCGCCCAGCGGCAGGCCGCTCTGCTGGAGGACGCCCTGGAGGCCTGCGGGGTGGTGCTCCAGTGGCGGGACAAGGTGCTGCTGCCGGGGGACGCCCCCGCCCCGGTGCTGGAGCTGCTCCGAAGCGAAGGGCGGTTCCACCCCCGGTACGCCGTGGTCAAGCTGCCCTGCCACGGCACGGAGGGCTGCCACTTCCCCGCCATTCCCCCGGCGGACCGGTATATCCTGTCCAACGGGGGCTACCGCCGTTTTCCTGTGGAGGGGGCGGTGCTGGAGGGGCTGGCCCAGGCCAACCCGGACTGCGCCTTTTTGTGTACCGACGCCCACCTGCGTCCGGCGGAGGACTGCCGGTACGCCTGCCGGGAGGGCCGCTGCCACCCGGCCTGTGTCCCCATCACTGACGCTCAGGCGGTAATCCCTCTGTAGACAGACGAAACCCCCGGCGGTTCCTTTTGGAACCGCCGGGGGTTTTCACATTGGTTACCGGTCCTCCCGGAAGTAAGCCAGCCCCAGGGCATTGGGGGGCTGTTTATCCTTGCTGTTGCGCAGGGAGGTGAGGATCAGCACCACCACGGTGACCACATAGGGCAGGATCTTGTACAGCTCGTCGGGTATGAAGGCCAGGTGGAGCCGCTGATAGAGGATCATCAGCGCGCCGAACAGGATGGATCCCCATATGGCGTTGAGGGGCCGCCACAGGCAGAAGATGACCAAGGCCACCGCCAGCCAGCCCTCGCCGGAGAGGGCCTCATGGTTCCACACGCAGCTGGCGATGGTCATGATGTACACCATGCCGCCGATGGCGGAGATCCCACCGCCGATGACGGTGGCCAGGTACTTATACCGGGTGACGGGGATACCGGCGGCGTCGGCGGTGGCGGGGGACTCGCCCACCGCCCGCAGGCACAGGCCGGGGCGGCTCTTGCTGAGGAAGAGGTACATACCCACTGCCAGCAGCACCCCCAGGTAGAAAAAGATGCTGTGGCCGAAGAGCAGGGGCCCCACCAGGGGCAGCTGCTGGAGGGCCGACGGGAAGGGGGAATTGAGGAACACCGCCTTCAGATCGTTGCTGACGGCCACGTAGCCGCCGGAGCTCTCCCGCATGTACTGGCCGATGAACTGGCCCGCGCCGGTGCCGAAGATGGCCAGGGCCAGGCCGGTGACGTTCTGGTTGGCCCGGAGGGTGACGGTGAGGAAGGAGTAGATGAGGGCTCCCACCGCGCCCCCCAGGAAGGCGAACAGCAGAGCCAGGAGCACGGCGACGACCCCCACGGTGCCGCCGGCGGCCTCGTAGTAGAATGCGGCCCCCAGGCCCATGGCCCCGCCGGTGAACATCATGCCCTCCACGCCCAGGTTCAGGTTGCCCGCCTTTTCCGACAGGATCTCCCCCAGGGTACCGAAGAGCAGGGGCACGCCGTTGAGGACGGCGGCCATGATCAGCAGCAGTACGGCATTTTGATTGATCATTGTGCAGCCCCCTCCTTATGGCCGCCCCGGACAATCAGGCGGTAGTTGATGAAGAACTCGCAGCCCAGCATACAGAACAGGAAGATGCCGGTGATGATGTCGGAGATGGAGGCGGGCACCGCCATCTGGGTCTCCAGGGTGCTGGCTCCCTTCTCCAGCACGGCCAGCAGCATGGAGATGGCCACCATGGCGAAGGGGTTGAGCTGGGCCAGCCAGGCCACGGTGATGGCGGTGAAGCCCACCCCGGCGGCCACCCCGGCGTGGAGGGTGTTGTCCGCGCCGGAGGAGACGATGAAGCCCACCAGTCCGGCGATGGCGCCCGAGAGGAACATGGTGCGCATGATGATTTTCCCCACGTTCATGCCGGCGTACCGGGCGGTGTTCTCGCTCTCGCCGATGACGGCGATCTCATAGCCCTGCTTGGTGTACTTCATGTAGACAAACATGAACACCATGAGGATGAGCACGATGATCCAGCCGCAGTGGACCCCCAGCACCTTGGGCAGCACGGCGGCGGCGTCAAACTGGGGGATGATCTGGGAGCCGGGCCGCCCCTCCCAGGGGCCGCCCTGGAGCCACTTAACCACGCCGATCATGATATAGTTCATCATCAGGGTAAACAGGGTCTCGTTGGTGCCCCAGCGGGCCTTGAAGAAGGCGGGTATGAGGGCCCACAGGCCGCCGCAGATGGCTCCGGCCACAGCCATGACGATGAGCAGGGGCACCTGGGGCAGCTTATCCGCCCAGAACAGGGCGAAGTAGCTGGCCCCCACGGCGCCGGCGGTGATCTGACCCTCGGCGCCGATGTTCCAGAACCGCATTTTGAAGCAGGGGGCGATGGCCAGGGCGGTGCCCAGCAGGGGGATGGCGATGCGCACCGTCTGGCGGATGGCGGTTTTCTTGCCCAGGGAGCCGGTCACCATGGTGCCGAAGGCCCCCAGGGGGTTGTGGCCCATGATCAGGAAGATCAGGGCGCTAATGAGGAGGGCCGCCGCGAAGGAGCCCAGCCGGATGGCCCACACCTGGCCCCGGGGCATTCCGTCCCGCTTGGCCAGCCGGAGCAGGGGGCTATGTGGTTCATGCATGGGCCGCTCCCTCCTTTCCTCCGCCGACCCGGGTCATCAGCAGACCCACTTCCTCCTTGGTGGCGGACGGTCCGTTCACCACGCCGGACACCTGGCCGCCGCACAGCACCAGGATCCGGTCGCACAGCTCCAGCAGCACGTCCAGGTCCTCCCCCACCAGCAGCACCGCCACGCCCTTCATCTTCTGCTCGTTGAGCAGGCGGTAGATGGTGTAGGAGGAGTTGATATCCAGGCCCCGGACAGGGTAGGCGGTCATGAGCACCGTGGGGGTGGAGGCGATCTCCCGGCCCACCAGCACCTTCTGCACGTTGCCGCCGGACAGCCGCCGCACCGGGGTGGCCACCCCGGGGGTGACGATCTCCAGCTCCCGGATCAGCCTGTCGGCCAGCTCTTTGGGGGGCTTGCGGTCCACAAAGGGGCCGGGGGTGTCCTTATAGGTCTTGAGCATCATGTTGTCCACCATACCCATGCCCCCCACCAGGCCCATACCCAGCCGGTCCTCGGGGACGAAGGCCAGGGAGACCCCCACGTGCCGGATCTGGCTGGGGGTCTTGCCCACCAGCTCCTCCCCCGCTTTGTCCACCGGCACGTGATAGCCGGCGATATCGCTGTTGGGGTGGGGCGGATAGTAGAAGATGTGGCCGCTCTCCGCCTTCTGCAGGCCGGCAATGGCCTCCAGCAGCTCCTTCTGGCCGGAGCCGGCGATGCCGGCGATGCCCAGAATCTCCCCGCCGAAGGCCTGGAAGGTGATGTCCCTGAGCACGCTCACCCCTTCCCCGTTGCGGCAGTTGAGACCCTTCACCTCCAGCCGCAGGTCCTTGTACTTGGCCTGGGGCCGGTCGATGTTCAGGCTCACCGCGTGGCCCACCATCATCTCGGTGAGCTTCTGGGGGTTGGTGTCGGCGGTGTTGACGGTGCCGATGTACTTGCCCTTGCGGAGCACCGCCACCTTGTCGGAAATGGACATCACCTCATGGAGCTTGTGGGTGATGATGACGATGGCCTTGCCGTCGGCCTTCATGGCCCGGAGAATGTTGAAGAGCCGCTCGGTCTCCTGGGGGGTGAGGACGGCGGTGGGCTCGTCCAGGATCAGGATCTCCGCCCCCCGGTAGAGCACTTTGACGATCTCCACCGTCTGCTTTTCCGACACCGACATGTCGTACACCTTTTTGTTGGGGTCGATGCCGAAGCCGTACTTGTCGCTGATGGCCTGGACCTGGGCGGCCACCGTCTTGCGGTCATGGCCCTTCCCCTTCAGGCCCAGAGCGATGTTTTCCGCGGCGGTAAACACCTCCACCAGCTTGTAGTGCTGGTGGATCATGCCGATGCCGTGGGCGAAGGCGTCGCCGGGGGAGCGGATGGTCACCGGACGGCCCTCGGCCAGAATCTCCCCCTCGTCGGGCAGGTAGATCCCCGAGAGCATGTTCATCAGCGTGGTCTTGCCGCTGCCGTTCTCCCCCAGCAGGGAGAGGATCTCCCCCCGGTCGATGGTCAGGTCAATGCTGTCGTTGGCCACCACCTTGGCGCCGAAGCGCTTGGTGATGTGCCGCAGCTCAATGGCATGGACAGGTTCCAAGGCTGTCATCCTTCCTGTGATGTGACGTGGTTTGGTGAGAGAGGAAAAAGAGGGCTGCCCGGGCAGCCCTCTTTTGGGTTGGTACGCAGATCAATAGGCGGAGTTGAGCCACTCGATGCCGTCGATCTGTACGGTGAAGTAGGGGGCGGACTGGAAGTAGGACTCGTGGAAGGCCCCGTCAAACACGGCCTCCTCGGAGTCGGCCACAAAGTCGCCGTCGGTGTCCAGCGCCATGCAGGTGGTGAGCTCGGCGCCCTCCACGGTGAAGGTGGAGGTGTCAAACACCTGCAGCGCGCCGGAGCGGAGCTGCTCCTCCACCTCGGCCAGCTTGTCGGCGGTGCCGGCGGCGGCGATCTCCTCGTTCAGGGGGGTCATGACCACGGCGCCCTCGTCCATGCCGTGGCACCAATCCTGCTCAAAGCTCTCGCCGTTGGCCACGGCCTCGATGGCGTACTCGAAATACACGGACCAGTCGATGCGGGTGCCGATGAGGGAGGCCTCGGGAGCCACCGCGATCATGTCGTTGTTGTAGCCGGTGTGGAAGGCTCCGGCGTTCTGGGCGGCGGTGGCGGGGGTGGTGTTGTCGGAGTGCTGGGAGATCATGACGCACCCGGCGTCGCACAGGGCCTGGGCGGCGTTGCCCTCCAGGGTGGCGTCAGACCAGGAGCCCACAAACTGCACCTTCATGGTGACGGAGGGGCACACGCTCTTGGCGCCCAGGTAGTAGGCGGTAAAGCCGGAGATCACCTCGGCGAAGGAGTAGGCGCCCACGTAGCCGATGACGGCCTGGTCGGCGGTGATCTCGCCGTTGTCGATCATCTCCTGCATCTTCATGCCGGCCACCACGCCGGCCAGGTAGCGGCCCTCGTAGATGTTGGCGAAGGCGTTGTGGGTGTTCTCCAGCTCGTCCACGGCGGAGGCCTGGTTGGTGCAGGAGATGAACTCAATCTCGGGATAGTCGGGGGCCACCTTCAGCATGTAGGGCTCAAAGCCGAAGGAGTTGTTGATGATCAGGTCGCAGCCCGCCTCGGCCAGCTCGATGTTGGCCTCCTCGCAGGAGGAGTCCTCGCCCACGTTGTACTTGACCTCCCAGTCCACGGTGATGCCCTTGGCGGCCAGGGCCTCGGTGACGGCCTCCTTGCCCCGGATGAAGTTGTAGGTGTAGCCCTGGTCGTTCTCGTCGCCGATGCAGATGAGGCCCACCTTCACGGTCTTGGCGGCCTCGCCGCCGGTCTCGGTGCCGGCGGGGGTGGTGCCGGCGGGGCTCTCAGCGGAGCCCTGGTCGCCGTTGCCGCAGGCGGCCAGACCAAACGTCATGGAGCCCGCCAGGAGCAGTGCAAGCAGTCTTTTCTTCATATCAGTTCCTCCTTGTAGTTCCGCGCATTACAATTCAGGTACCTCTATTCCAAACGGCTGCCTGCTCGCGGGGTCTCCCCCACACTCCCAGGCGGGCGCACAATTATCCGCTCATCACGAAGGTCGCCCTCCGCCTGCGGCAGCCGGTCTCGCTTTGTTCACACACACTTGGGGGCGCTCAGTCGCAGAACGTCACCCCGTCCTCCACACTCATACTCTTGATCCGGGCCAAAGATTCCACCCGGACGCCCATGCCCCGGATCAGATCGCCGCCGGGCTGGAAGGCCTTCTCCACCGCGATGCCCGCCCCCACCAGGGTGGCCCCGGCGTCCTGCACCAGCTTGATGAGGCCCTGCAGGGCAGAGCCGTTGGCCAAAAAGTCGTCGATAATGAGCACCCGGTCCTCGGGGTGCAGGAATTCCTTGGACACAATGATATCGTACACCTTGCCGTGGGTGAAGGACTCCACCTTGGAGGTGTACACGTCCCCGGCGATGTTCTTGGTCTTGTTCTTTTTGGCAAAGATCACCGGGCAGTCAAAAAACAGGGCGGCCACGCAGGCGATGCCGATGCCCGACGCCTCGATGGTGAGGATCTTGGTCACCCCGCAGTCCCCGAACAGGCGCAGAAACTCCTTGCCCATATCCTGAAACAGCTTCACATCCATCTGATGATTGAGAAAGCTGTCCACCTTCAGTACGCCGCCCTCGCGGATCTTGCCGTCAGCGCGGATGCGCTCCTCCAGCTGTTTCATAGATCCTTCTCCTCCAAGCAAGAAAAATTTGATTCTATTTTAGCCTAAGTAAGAATCCTCCTGCAACGACTATATTCTATCAAAAAACCTTGGCTGCGTCACGTGTTTTTAGAAATTTTGTCGGAAGAACGGGGACTTGCCCCGCCCCCTTCGGCGGCGGGGAGCGGGACGCCGCCTTTTCCGTTGTACTTTGCCCGGAAATTTGGTACAATGCGGGTAAACCTGTTGTTCCGACCCTTTGACAAGGAGGTCTTGCTTCATGCTCAAGCGCATTTGTACCGGCGGTCTGGCCGCCCTTCTGGTGCTCTCCGCCGCCCCCCTCTCCGCCCAGGCGGCCTTCTCCGACGCCCAGGGCCACTGGGCCCAGGAGGTGGTGGAGCAGGCGGAGGCATACGGCCTGATCCAGGGCTACCCCGACGGCACCTTCGGCGTGGGGGATGAGATGACCCGCAGCCAGTTTGTCACCGTGCTCTGCCGCATGTTCGGCTGGGATATGCTCACCCCCGACTCCCCCTCGTACATCGACTGCTCCCCCTCCGCCTGGTATTACTCCGCCGTGGAGACCGCCCGGGCCCACAACGTGATGGACCCCTCCGGGCCCTTCCGGCCGGAGGACTACATCAGCCGGGGGGAGATGGCGGTGATGCTGGTGCGGGCCCTGGGATACGACCAGCTGGCCCAGGATCTGGCCGGCCTCACCCTCCCCTTTGACGATGTGAAGGAGGATGCGGGCTATATGGCCATCGCCTACGACATCGGCATGGTCAACGGCGTGGCCGGCCCCGACGGCTCCCTGAAGTTTTTGCCCACCCACTCCGCCACCCGGGCGGAGGCGGCGGCCATGCTGGTGCGGGTATATGAGCGCTACCAGTCCAAAACCCAGTGGCTCCACGGCTTTTACGCCTTCTCCTCCTACGCCCAGATCAATCTGACCGCCGACATGGACGCCGTCAGCGTGGGCTGGGCCCAGATGGAGTACGGCGAGAACGGCCCCGTCCTCAACTACACCTCGGCAAATGGCAACGACTGGGTCAAGCCCGACGACGTGACCCCCGCCACCTCCTACTTTGAGAGCCATCAGCTGCCCTACAACCTGAACGTCTACGCCTCTGCCGGGGACAGCGTCACCCTGGCCGACGGCGCCACCTCCTCCACCGTGGCGGCGGTGGTATCCACACCGGAGGCCCGGCAGCAGGCCATCGACGCCCTGGTGACGGCCGCCGCCGACTACAGCGGCCTGACCATCGACTTTGAGGCCCTGAAGGGAGATACCATAAAACATGATTATGTCACCTTTATGGAGGAGCTGCGGCAGGCCCTGCCAAAGGACAAGACCCTGTACGTCTGCGTCCAGCCGGACACCTGGTACACCGGCTTTGACTACCGGGGTCTGGGAGAGGTGTGCGACAAGGTGATCCTCATGGCCCACGACTACCAGTGGACCTCGGTGCCCGAGTCCTACGTGGGCACCGCCAACACCAATTCCCCCGTCACCCCCTTCCCCAGCATCTATGAGGCCCTGCGGGACATCACCGATCCGGACACCGGCGTACAGGATGTGAGCAAGGTGGCCCTGGCCATCTCCTTCGGCACCGCCGGCTTCCACGTGGACGAGGAGGGCAGGCTGCTGGAGACCACCATCTACCACCCGGCCATGACCACCCTCACCGCCCGGCTGAACCAGCCGGACACGGTGGTAACCTATTCCGACAAATACCGCAACCCCTATGCCCTGTACACCACCGAGGACGGCAGCCAGTATAAGGTGTGGTACGAAAACGAGCAGAGCGTGCTGGACAAGCTGCAGCTGGCCCGGATGTTCGGCGTCACCGGGGTGTCCCTGTGGCGCATCGGCAATATTCCCGCTTCGTCGGGCTATGACGTATGGAGCGCGGTGCTGAGCACCCGCTGAGGAGGAGAGAGGACATGAAGCCGTCCCCCAAAGAGCTGTTTCATGAGTTTTTGCTGATGAGCCTGGGCACCGCGCTGGTGTCGGTGGGCGTGTACTTTTTCAAATTTCCCAACAACTTTTCCATGGGCGGGGTGTCCGGCCTGGCGGTGCTGCTGGGCAAGCTGATCCCTCAGCTCTCCCCCTCCACCTTCAACTCCATCATCAACCTGCTGTTTCTGCTGCTGGGGTTTCTGCTGCTGGACAAGGGCTTCGGCTTTCGCACGGTGTACTGCTCCATCCTGTACGCCGGCCTGGTGCAGGTCTTTGAGATCCTCTGGCCCCTCAGCGCCCCGCTGACCAACCAGCTGATGCTGGAGCTGCTCTTCGCCGTGGTCCTCCCCGCCATCGGCTCGGCCATCCTCTTCAACATCGGCGCCTCCTCCGGCGGCACCGACATCGCCGCCATGATTTTGAAGAAATACACCGGCATGGACGTGGGCCGGGCCCTGCTGGTGTCCGACGTGGCCATCGCCGCCGCCGCCCTGGTGGTCTTTGACGTGCAGGCCGGCCTGTGCTCCCTGCTGGGCCTGGCCCTCAAGTCGGTGCTGGTGGACTCGGCCATCGAGTCCTTCAACCGCCGCAAGGCCTTCTTCATCATCACCTCCAACCCGGAGACGGTGTGCGCCTATGTCACCGACACCCTGGGCCGGGGCGCCACCGTGTGGCAGGCCCAGGGGGCCTACACCCATGAGGTCCACCATGTGGTGCTCACCGTCCTGTCCCGGGGCCAGGCGGTGGTCCTCCGGCGGCAGCTCAAGTCCATGGACCCCCACGCCTTCCTGATCGTGGCCAACTCCAGCGAGATCTTTGGAAAGGGCTTTTTGCGGGCCTGAGGCTTTTCCCTGGAAAATATTTCCCACTCGACGCTGTTCCCCCTCCTTTGCGGCAAAATATGGTAATATATGGTTGTCCATATTCCCGTTTTGCCATGAAGGAGGGCTTTTTATGCCGTTATTGCGCCGTAAAGGACTATATGAGAGCAACAAGGTGCTGTACTTACCGGTGGCCGCCATCGCCCCCAATCCGGACCAGCCCCGCCGCCACTTTTCCCGGGAAGGTCTGGAGGAGCTGGCCGCCAGCATTGCCGAGCACGGGGTGCTCCAGCCCCTGTCGGTGCGCCGGGGGGCTCAGGGCTATGAGCTGATCTCCGGCGAGCGGCGGCTGCGGGCCGCCAAGCTGGCGGGGCTGGCGGAGGTGCCCTGTATTGTGGTCAACGTGGACAGCCAGGGGTCCTCCCTGCTGGCCCTGGTGGAAAACCTCCAGCGCCGGGACCTGGACTTTGTGGAGGAGGCCTCCGCCCTGGCCCGGCTCATTGAGACCTACCACCTGTCCCAGGAGGAGGCCGCGCGGCGGATCGGCAAGTCCCAGTCGGCGGTGGCCAACAAGCTGCGGCTGCTGAAGCTGCCGCCGGAGGCCCTGGCCCTGCTGCGGGAGCACGGCTGCACCGAGCGCCACGCCCGGGCGCTGCTGCGGCTGGAGAGCGCCCAGGCTCAGCTGGAGGCCGCCCGCTACATTGCCCAGCAGGGCTTTACCGTAGCCCGCACCGAGCAGTATGTGGAGGAGCTGCTTCACAAGGCGGACAAGCCCCGGCAGAAGCGGCTCTTTATTATTAAGGATGTGCGCCTGTTTCTCAATTCCATCAACCGGGGCCTGTCGCTGATGAAAACCGCCGGGGTCAACGCTGACTGCCAGCGCAAGGAGACCGACGATTCAATCCTCTTGACCATTACCATTCCAAAAGGATAATGTTTCACGTGAAACATCGTCGGCGCAAGCTACGGATCTCTTGCTTTGCCGTAAACGACAAAGCGCGTTCCCTTCGCTACGCCTCCTCTTCCCAACAAGACCCGCTGCGCTGGGTTTTGTTGGGTTCCCCCTGAGCCAATTCAACCAAGAACCTTGTTTCACGTGAAACAAGGTTCTTGCGCTTTTTTCGGTTGAATTACCGGGAAAGAGAAGATATAATAGGTTGGTACGCTGGTTACAGTAGAAAAGGCAGGTGTGCTATGGCAAAGACCATCGCAATCGTGAATCAAAAGGGCGGTGTGGGAAAGACTACCACCTGTGTCAATCTGGCCGCCGCCCTGAAAAAATTGGAACAGCGGATACTGGTGTGCGACTTTGACCCTCAGGCCAACACCACCTCGGGGCTGGGGGTGGACAAGACCATCGCCCCCAATGTGTACGATGTGCTGCTCAACGGGTCGGAGACCGCCAAGGCCATCGTCTCCACCCCCTATGCCGACGTGATCCCCTCCAACAAGGCCCTCACCGGCGCCATTGTGGAGATGATCGGCCTGGACCACCGGGAGTACCGGCTGAAGGAGGCCCTGTCCCTGGTGCGGTCGGACTACGACTATATCCTCATCGACTGCCCCCCCTCCCTGGAGCTGCTTACCCTCAACGCCCTGTGCGCCGCCGACACGGTACTGGTGCCGGTGCAGTGTGAGTATTACGCCCTGGAGGGCCTCAGCGATCTGCTGTCCACCATCCGCATCGTCAAGCGCTCCCTCAACCCGTCCATCGCCCTGGAAGGGGTGGTGCTCACCATGTACGACGGGCGCACCAATCTGTCCATTCAGGTGGCGGAGGAGGTCAAGCGCCACTTCCCCGGCCAGGTGTACGCCACGGTGATTCCCCGGAACGTCCGCCTGTCCGAGGCGCCCAGCTACGGCAAGCCGGTGTCCTCCTACGATCCCCTGTCCCGGGGCTCGGAGGCCTACGCCGCCCTGGCCGCCGAGGTGCTGGAGCACAATCAGTACGCCGTCACCCGTTTGGAAAGGAGCGAATGATATGGCACTTGAACGGGGCCTGGGCCGTGGCCTGGGTGCTCTGTTGGGAGACGCCGCTCTCCAGTCCCAGGAGGGGGGCTCCCTCTCCCTGCCCATCTCCCAGGTGGAGCCGGGGCTGAAGCAGCCCCGAAAGCGTTTTGAGGAGGGCGCCCTGCAGGATCTGGCCGACTCCATCCGCACCCACGGCATTATTCAGCCCCTGACCGTGCGGCGGCTGTCCTCCGGCTACTATCAGATCATCGCCGGAGAGCGGCGGTGGCGGGCGGCCAAGCTGGCGGGGCTCAGCGAGGTGCCCGCCGTGATCATCGAGGCCGACGACCGGAAGGTCATGGAGCTGGGCCTCATCGAAAACCTCCAGCGGGAGGATCTGAACCCCATTGAAGAGGCCAACGGCTACAAGGTCCTGGTGGAGGAATACGGTCTCACCCAGGAGGAGGTGGCCCAGCGGGTGGGCAAGTCCCGGCCCACGGTGGCCAACGCCCTGCGGTTGCTCTCCCTCCCCGACCCGGTGTGCGCCCTGCTGGAGGAGGGCAAGCTGTCCGCCGGCCACGCCCGGGCCATTCTGTCCCTGGAGGACGGGGCTCTGCAGATGAAGCTGGCCAAAAAGGTGATGGAGGACGGCCTCAGCGTCCGCCAGACCGAGGCCCTGGCCAAGCGGCTGGCCGCCGGAGACAGGCTGCCCCCCTCTCCCCCGCCCGCCGCCGGACCCGACCTGTCCATCTATTTCCGAGAGGCGGAAAAATCCCTGGCCAACCGCTTTGGCCGCAAGGTCCACATTGTCAACGGCAAGAAAAAGGGCAAGATCGAGCTGGAGTACTATACCCCCGACGATCTGAACACCCTTCTGGAGCTGCTGGAGCAGCTGCCCACCCAGGGGAAGGGAGGTCAGACGCTTTGAGCCATCCATCCCAGCACAAGCCGGAGGACAGCCTCCAACACGCCGCGGAGCACGAAAAGCCCTCCAAGCGCAATCCGGTGCTGTTTTACCTGATGATCCTCTTTGCGGTGGCCTTCCTGCTGCTGCTCATGTCCTTTATGATGCAGAGCCGGGCCAACCAGGAGGCCATGAGCCACCTGGAGGAGACCTCCAATTCGGCGGTGGAGTCCCTGGAAAACAAGCTGAAGGAAAACGAGCAGCTGAAAGCTCAGGTGACCCAGCTGGAGGAGGAAAACCAGCAGCTCACCAGCCAGCTGGAGGAGCAGTCCGGCCAGGTGGCGGAGAGCCAGGAGGAGCTGGAGCAGGTTGTCCAGGCCCTGACGGCGCTGAACACCCTGCGGAGCCTGTATAACCAGGGGCGGTACAGTGACGCCCGGGACTTTCTGGCTGAGCAGGAGCTGAACGCCGACAACAGCTATGTGATCGAGGACTATCTGACCTTGTATAACGAAACATACGCCACGCCGGAGGAGCTGGAGATCTATGATCCCCTGGCGGCCTGGCAGCAGCTGGTCTCCTGGCTGGGCTAAAAAAGAACATGTTTCACGTGAAACTCGTCGGGGCAAGTTTCAGATCCCTCGTTTTCCCGTATACGGGAAAACTCACTCCTTCCACTGCCCCTCCTCTCCCCCACGAAACCCGCTGCGCTGGGCTTTCGCGGGGTCCCCGGGGCTCCGCCCCCAATTTTATTTTGAGGTGAATGTAACCATGCTGGATATTCGATTCATCCGGGAAAATCCCGAGGCCGTCAAGGAAAATATCAAGAAGAAGTTCCAGGAGGAGAAGCTTCCCCTGGTGGACCAGGTAATCGCCCTGGACGCCGAGAACCGCAAGACCATTCAGGAGGCCCAGGACCTGCGCACCGCCCGCAACGCCAAGAGCAAGCAGGTGGGTATGCTGATGGGCCAGGCCAAGAAGGACCCCTCCAAGCTCGCCGAGGCCGAGGCCCTCAAGGCCGAGGTGAAGGCCGACGCCGACCGTCTGGCCTATCTGGAGGGCCGGGAAACCGAGCTGGCCGAGCAGATCCGCCACATCATGCTCCAGATCCCCAACATCATTGACCCCTCCGTGCCCATCGGCCCCGACGACTCCGCCAATGTGGAGGTGGAGCGGTTCGGCGAGCCGGTGACCCCCGACTTTGAGATCCCCTATCACACCCAGATCATGGAGTCCTTTGACGGCATCGACATGGACTCCGCCGGCCGGGTGTCGGGCTCCGGCTTCTACTACCTGATGGGTGACATCGCCCGCCTCCACGAGGCGGTGCTGGCTTACGCCCGGGACTTTATGATCAACAAGGGCTTCACCTTCTGCGTGCCTCCCTTCATGATCCACGGCAACGTGGTGGAGGGCGTCATGAGCCAGACTGAGATGGACGCCATGATGTACAAGATCGAGGGCGAAGACCTCTACCTCATCGGCACCAGCGAGCACTCCATGATCGGCAAGTTCATTGACCAGATTATCCCCGAGGAGAAGCTGCCCCAGACCCTCACCTCCTACTCCCCCTGCTTCCGCAAGGAGAAGGGCGCCCACGGCATCGAGGAGCGGGGCGTGTACCGCATCCACCAGTTTGAAAAGCAGGAGATGGTGGTGGTGTGCAAGCCGGAGGACTCCATGAAGTGGTACGAGCAGATGTGGCGGTACTCCGTGGAGCTCTTCCGCTCCCTGGACATCCCCGTGCGTCAGCTGGAGTGCTGCTCCGGCGACCTGGCCGACCTGAAGGTGAAGAGCTGCGACATCGAGGCCTGGTCTCCCCGCCAGCAGAAGTACTTCGAGGTGTGCTCCTGCTCCAACCTGGGCGACGCCCAGGCCCGCCGGCTGAAGATGCGGGTGAAGGGCGAGAAGGGCACTTACCTGCCCCACACCCTGAACAACACCGTGGTGGCGCCCCCCCGGATGCTCATTGCCTTCCTGGAGAACAACCTCCAGGCCGACGGCTCTGTGAAGATCCCCGCTCCCCTGCGGCCCTACATGGGCGGCAAGGAAGTGCTGACCCCCAAGGCATAAAGGAGAATCTATGTCCGCGAAAGAGAAAACCAGAGGCTTTCTGGCTGAGTTCCGCAAATTTGTGGCCCGGGGCAACGTGATGGACCTGGCGGTGGGCGTGATCATCGGCGGCGCCTTCCAGTCTATCGTCAACTCCCTGGTCAACGACGTAATTAATCCCCTGCTGGGCATGCTGACGGGAGACAGCGCATCCTTGGCCGCCTCCCTCACCTTCCAGCTCCCCGGCGGCGGCCAGCTGATGCTGGGCAGCTTTATCAACGCCGTCATCAACTTTTTCATCATGGCCTTCGTAATCTTCCTGCTGGTGAAGGGCATTAACGCCTTCCACCGGAAGAAGGAGGCCCCCAAGGCCCCGGAGCCCCCTAAGCCCTCGGCGGAGGAGGTCCTGCTCACTGAGATCCGAGACCTGCTGAAGGAGGGCCGCCATGAGTGAGCGGCCGGAGGACAAAAAGCCCCAGGAGGAGAAAGAGCCCTACACCCCCGCCTCCCCGGTGAAGCGAATTCTGGCCTGGGTAGGCGTGGTGTACATGGTGCTGCTGGTGGGGCTGAACCTGTACCCCTTCTTCCACGGCGGGGCCTACCTCACCGGGGTGGCGCCCCTGTTCGCCTGTCCGGGCATCGCCGGGCTGCTGATCATCGCCCTGTACACCCTGCGGCAGCCCGACGAGACCTATTCCAAAAAAGCCTCCATGGTGGTGCTGGCCCTGGTGTGCGCCGTGGGCCTGGGGGTCAGCCTGGTGCTGGGCATCCCGCCGCTGTTGGAGGGGTTGGGAGGATAAGATGCAAGCGCGTATTTCCGCCGGTCTGGCCCAACTGGGCCTCACGCCCCCGCCCCAGGCGGCGGCCCAGCTGGCCCGGTACGGCCAGCTGCTGCTGGAGCAGAACCAGGTGATGAACCTCACCGCCATCACCGACCCCGACCAGGTGGTGGACCTGCACTTTCTGGACTGCGCCGCCCTGCTCACCATCGGGGAAGATTTTTATGGCAAAACCCTCATCGACGTGGGCACCGGGGCGGGCTTTCCCGGCCTGCCCTTAAAGATCCTGGAGCCCTCCCTCTCCGTCACCCTGCTGGACAGCCTGGGCAAGCGGGTGAACTGGTTGTCCAGCGTCTGTGAAGCACTTTCCCTTGACAAAGTGGCCTGTCTCCACGCCCGGGCGGAGGAGCAGGCCCTGGAGGCGGGGTTCCGGGACAGCTTTGACTTTGTCGTGTCCCGAGCGGTGGCCTCGCTGGAGCTTTTGTCTGAGCTGTGTCTGCCCTATGTGAAGGTAGGAAGCAAGTTCCTGGCCATGAAGAGCGTGGACAGCGGGGCGGAGACCGAGGGGGCCGCCCGGGCCATCGCCAAGCTGGGGGGCCGCCTGCTGCCCCGGATGGACTACACCATTCCGGGTACGGAGATTGTCCACCGGGTGGTGGTGGTGGAGAAGGTCTCCCCCACCCCCAAGGGCTTTCCCCGCCGTTGGGCAAAAATGCAGAAAGCCCCATTGTGAGGAAAAATCTTTTCACATATTGCACAAAAATCATTGATTCCCGTCAAAAACCATGCTATGGTATGTATAGTGGAAACGGAGTGTGCCTATGTCCACTGTAATTGTGATCACCTCCGGCAAGGGCGGCACAGGCAAGACCTCCCTCACCGCCGGGCTGGGGTCCTGTCTGGCGGCGCTGGGCAAGCAGGTGCTGTGTATGGATATGGACATCGGCCTGCGGAACCTGGACCTGAGCCTGGGGCTCAGCGACCGGGCGCTGATGGACTTTACCGATGTGCTGTGCGGCCGCTGCTCTTTGGAGAAGGCGGCGGTCCCCCATCCGGTGATCCAGGGCCTGCACCTGATCACCGCGCCGGTGAATCTGCCGGAGCAGCCCCTGAGCCATTCCGCCATGCGGGACCTGCTGCGCCAGGCCAGGGAGCGGTATGACTTTATCCTGATGGACTCCCCTGCCGGCCTGGGCGAGGGATTCCGGCTGGCCTGCTGCGGCGCGGACCGGGCCATTGTGGTATCCACCACCGACGCCTCCGCCCTGCGGGACGCCCAGCGGACCGTGACCCTGCTGCGGGGGCAGATCCCCAAGCTCCACCTGGTGGTCAACCGGGTACAGCCCAAGCTGCTGCGCCGGCTCCACACCACCATTGACGACGCCATGGACACCGCCGGCCTGCCCCTGCTGGGCATCGTGCCGGAGGACGCCCAGGTGATGCTGTGCGCCAACCGGGAGCAGCCGCTGATCCTGTACGCCAGCCGTGGGGCGGCCATTGCCTACTTAAACATTGCCAAGCGGCTGCTGGGGCAGAAGGCGCCCCTGATGCGTATTCACTGATTTCATTGAATTGATAAGAAAAGAGAGGATTGATTTATGAACATCGCGTTGATGAGCCACGATCGAAAAAAAGAACTGATGGTCCAGTTCTGCATCGCCTACTGCGGCATTTTATCCAAGCATACGATCTGTGCCACCAACACGACGGGTCGTCTGGTAGCGGAGGCCACAGGCCTGCCGGTGCAGCTCTTCCTCTCCCATGAGCACGGGGGCAGCCAGCAGATTGGCGCCCGCATCGCCTACAACGAGATTGACATGGTGCTCTTTTTCTCCGATCCCCAGTCCAACGATCTGGACGCGGATCTACAGTACATCACCCGCCTGTGCGACCAGAACAACGTGCCCTACGCCACCAACGTGGCCACGGCGGAGATCCTGATCCACGGCCTGGAGCGGGGCGACCTGGATTGGCGGGACATCGTCAATCCCAAAACCAAGCCCTTTACCGCCTGAATTTTCCGAAATTCATTGACATTTGGTGTGTTTTGGCATACGATTGCAAGCGGACTACCGCCCAACACAACGAAAGCAGGCGCTTTCGTCCCGTGACAAGGGACGGGAGCGCCTTTTTACTCTAAAAATAAAGGAGCGTTACTATGGCTCAGGTAAAACCCCGCACCCTGTCCGGCTTCATGGAGCTGCTGCCCGCCCGGCAGGTGCAGTTCGACCGGATGGTGGACATTTTACGGAAAAACTACGCCCTCTACGGCTTCACCCCCCTGGATACCCCGGCGGTGGAGGCGGCGGAGGTGCTGCTGGCTAAGGGCGGCGGCGAGACCGAGAAGCAGATCTACCGCTTCCAGAAGGGGGACACCGACCTGGCCCTGCGGTTTGACCTGACGGTGCCTCTGGCCAAGTATGTGGCCCTCCACCAGAACGAGCTCACCTTCCCCTTCCGCCGGTTCCAGATCGCCAAGGTCTACCGGGGGGAGCGGGCCCAGAAGGGCCGCTACCGGGAGTTCTATCAGGCGGACATCGACGTCATCGGCGACGGAGCCCTGGACATCATCAACGAGGCGGAGATCCCCGCCATCATCTACAAGACCTTCACCGCCCTGGGGCTGAGCCGGTTCAAGATCCGGGTGAACAACCGGAAGGTGCTCAACGGCCTCTTCGCCATCCTGGGCCTGGAGGAGCAGGCCGGAGACGTGATGCGCACCATCGACAAGCTGGAGAAGATTGGCCCGGAAAAGGTGAAGGCCATCCTGGTGGATGACTTCTCCGTTTCCGCCCAGGCCGCCAACTCCCTGCTGACCCTGCTGGCCGCCGACGACCCCATGGCCGCCCTGGAGCCTTTTAAGGGCAAGAACGAGCGCTTCGACCAGGGCGTGTCCGAGCTGTCCACCGTGGTGGGCTACCTGTCCGCCTTCGGCGTGCCGGAGGACCACTTCATGGTGGATCTCACCATCGCCCGGGGCCTGGACTACTACACCGGCACCGTGTACGAGACCGTCATGCTGGACCACCCGGAGGTGGGCTCCATCTGCTCCGGCGGCCGGTATGACAACTTAGCGGAATATTACACCGATAAACAACTCCCCGGAGTTGGCATTTCCATTGGTTTGACCCGTCTGTTCTCCGTGCTGGAGGCCCAGGGCTACCTGAACGACGGCCTGGTCACCGCTCCGGCGGACGTGCTGATCCTGCCCATGACCGAGGACCTCTCCCCCGCCATCTCCTTCGCCACCGCCCTGCGGGAGGCGGGGGTGCGGGCCCAGCTCCACTGCGAGAAAAAGAAGTTCAAGCAAAAGCTGTCCTACGCCGACAAGCTGGCCATCCCCTACGCCGCCTTCCTGGGAGAGGACGAGATCGCCCAGGGCAAGGTGACGGTGAAGGACTTGACCTCCGGCGAACAGAACACCCTCACCCCCGCGGAGGCGGTGGCCCTGGTGCAGGCCGGGCTGGCCCAGCGCTCCGCCGGCGCCCCCATCACCGAGCCCCAGCTTTAATGGAACTTTCCCCCCTGATTTCCGTCTAACCGGATAACATCCATATCGAGGAGGAATATTCTATGAAGAAGCTGGCCGCTCTGATCCTGGCCGCCGCCCTGACGGTGGGCTCCGCCGCCGCCATCATCCCCGAGGAGGCCTTCCCCGCCAAAAACACCTACCCCGGCTACGCTGACGTGGCCGAGGGCGCCTGGTACGCCGACGCCGCCCAGGTGTGCTATGAGGTGGGGCTGATCACCGGCACCGACACCGGATTCTCCCCCGACAAAGTGCTCACCGTGGGCGAGGTGGCCGCCATCGCCGCCCGCATGAACGAGTCCATCACCGGGGATCCCATCCCCATGGCCACCCCCGCCGCCGGAGAGACCCTGCCCTGGTACTTCTCCTATGTGACCTACCTGGAAAAGCTGGGCATTGACGTGCCCGACCCGGAGAAGGGGGCCACCCGGCTGGAACTGCTCACCCTCATGGGGGGCGTGGTGCCCGACGACATGCTCTCCCCCATCAACACCATCACCGCCCTGCCCGACACCGACGACGCCACGGTGCTCCGCTTCTATAACGCGGGGATCCTCACCGGCGTGGACGCCTGGGGCACCTTCGCCCCCGACAAGAGCCTGACCCGGGCGGAGACCGCCGCCCTGGTGGCCCGTGTGGCCCGGCCGGAGCTGCGGGAGAGCTTCACCCCCGCCGACTACACCCTGTTTACCGCCGCCTATCTGAAACCCTCTGACGTGCTCTTTACCAACGGCACCACCGCCGGGCAGTATCTGCCCTACGTGCAGGAGCTCATCGACGGCCTGGAGGCCGACTGCGCCGCCGCCGGCATGGAGTTCAACTGGTTTAACACCGTGGACGGCGTGGCATTTCTGGACTACGTGAAAGACACCGCCCTGACCCATTTCGGGGTCACTTCCAAGGACGGCACCGACCTGTACAAGAACTTCGACGTGCAGGTGTATTACAGCCGTTACCTGGATCTGAAGGGCAATACCTGATTCTGTTTTGTTATATAAAATCTTTTGATTACGATATGGAGTTGATTTTTCATGGATAACGTGCGCACCCACTACCGCACCCACTCCTGTGGGGAGCTCCGGATGGAGCATGTGGGCCAGAGCGTCACCCTGGCGGGCTTTCTGGAGAATTTCCGTGAGGTAGGGGCCAACCTGGGCTTTCTGGTGCTGCGGGACTTCTACGGCACCACCCAGGTGGTAGCCGAGACCGAGGAGATGGTCAAGACCATCAAAGCCCTGAACAAGGAGTCCACCGTGGCCGTCACCGGCGTGGTGCGGGAGCGGGACAGCAAGAACCCCAAGCTGCCCACCGGCGACATTGAGGTGGTGCCGGAGCGCATCGAGGTGCTGGGCCGCTGCCGCCACAACGAGCTGCCCTTCCAGGTCAACCGCAGCCGGGAGGCCGACGAGACCCAGCGGCTGAAGTACCGCTACCTGGACCTGCGCAACCCGGAGGTGAAGAATAACATCATCCTCCGCTCCCAGGTGGTGGCGGCGCTGCGGGCGTCCATGATCGACCACGGCTTCATGGAGATCACCACCCCCATTCTCACCGCCTCTTCTCCGGAGGGCGCCCGGGACTACCTGGTGCCCAGCCGGAAACACCCCGGCAAATTCTACGCCCTGCCCCAGGCCCCCCAGCAGTTCAAGCAGCTGCTGATGGCCTCCGGCTTTGACAAGTACTTCCAGATTGCCCCCTGCTTCCGGGACGAGGACGCCCGGGGCGACCGCTCCCCCGGCGAGTTCTACCAGCTGGACATGGAGATGGCCTTCGCCGGGCAGGAGGACGTGTTCGCCGTGCTGGAGGACGTGCTGCCCCCCATCTTCGCCAAGTTCGGCACCTACAACGTGGCCTCCGAGGCTCCCTTCCGCCGGATCTCCTATCTGGAGGCCATGGACAAGTACGGCTCGGACAAGCCCGACCTGCGCATTGACCTGACGGTGACCGACGCCACCGAGGTGCTCTCGGGCTGCGGCTTCGGCCCCTTCGAGGGCAACACCGTCAAGGCGGTGGTGGTGTCCGGCTTTGAGGGCACCCGCAAGCAGATTGACGGCATCTGCAACGAGGTGGAGGTCCAGTCCGGCAACAAGGCCTACTGGTTCCGCTACGACGAGAACGGCGAGCTCGTGGGCGGCATTTCCAAGTTTGTCCAGCCCATCAAGGACGCGGTGGTGTCCGCCCTGGGGCTGGAGAAGGGCTGCTTCGTGGGCCTCACCGCCGGCAAGCTGCTCACCGCCCAAAAGACCGCCGGCGTGCTGCGCACCAAGCTGGGCAACTTCTGCCCCAACCACATGGACAAGGAGCGGTACGAGTTCTGCTGGATCGTGGACTTCCCCATGTACGAGATCGGCGAGGAGTCCGGCGAGCTGGAGTTCTGCCACAACCCCTTCTCCATGCCCAACGGCGGTCTGGAGATCCTGAAAAAGGCGGCCGCCGGTGAGGTGGATCCCCTGTCCATCACCGCCTTCCAGTACGATCTGGTGTGCAACGGCGTGGAGCTGTCCTCCGGTGCGGTGCGGAACCACGACCCGGAGATCATGCTGGAGGCCTTCCAGCTGGTGCGGCTGGGAGAGGACGACGTGAAGAGCAAGTTCCCCGCCATGTACAACGCCTTCACCTACGGCGCGCCCCCCCACGCCGGTATTGCCCCCGGCGTGGACCGGATGGTGATGCTGCTGGCCGGGGAGGACTCCATCCGGGAGATCATCCCCTTCCCCATGAACAAGAACGCCCAGGACCTGATGATGGGCGCCCCCAGCTTCGTCACCCAGGCCCAGCTGGACGAGCTGAACATCGTGTGTACCAAGAAAGAAGAAGAGAGCGCCGAATAAGCGCCCTTACGGAAAAACTTTAAAAACATGGGCAAGGAGGCACGTGCCTCCAGCGGCCCACTTTCGACTGGCCGAAAGTGGGCAAAGGCCAGTCGGGGCGGGGGATTTCGATTTCCCCCGCCCCAACACCCCACCCCTTAAAACGACCAATCAGGGGGGCCTGCGGGCCTAGGAACTAAGGTGGCTTCGCCTAATGTTTATTTACCCGTAGGAAATGTGCCACTGGCACATTTCCTACGGGTAAACCTATTGGATGTACCCCCCAGAGGGGCACTTGCGCCGCCTGGCCGGTGCGGCGGGGCCGTTACGGAGTAAGGCCCCGCCGCCGGAAAACTGGCAGGAGAGCAGCCTGGGGGAGATTCCAAAGACGGGGGAACCGCAGTTCCCCCTCTTTGGTCGTTTTAAGGAGGGGTGCAGGGGAGGGAAATCGAAATCCCTCCCCTGCCGTCTTTTCCCCCCTTTTCGACGCCGAAAAGGGGGCGCCCGCCGCGCAGGCGTTCCCTGGAAAACGAAAGACCTGCCGCATCACGCAGCAGGTCTTTTTTCATTATTCCTCGTCCAATTTGAGCACCGCCATAAACGCTTCGGTAGGAATTTGGACCGTGCCCAAACTCCGCATCTTCTTTTTGCCCTCTTTCTGCTTTTCCAGCAGCTTTTTCTTCCGGGTGATATCGCCGCCGTAGCACTTGGCCAGCACGTCCTTCCGCATGGCCTTGACGGTCTCCCGGGCGATGATCTTGCCGCCGATGGCGGCCTGCACCGGCACCTCGAACAGCTGGCGGGGGATATTTTCCTTCAGCTTCTCGCACAGCCGCCGGGCCCGGGGATAGGCCTTGTCCTTGTGGGCGATGAAGGAGAGGGCGTCCACCTGGTCGCCGTTGAGGAGCATATCCACCTTCACCAGCTCGGAGGGCTCATACCGGTCCATCTCGTAGTCCAGAGAGGCGTACCCCTTGGTACGGGCCTTCAGAGTGTCGAAGAAGTCGTAAATAATCTCACCCAACGGCATGGAGTAATGCAGCTCCACCAGGTTGGTGTCCAGGTACTGCATATCCTTGTACTCCCCCCGCCGCTCCTGGCACATGGGCATGATGTTGCCCACATAGTCGGGGGGCGTGACGATGGACACCTTGGCGTAAGGCTCCTCCGCCAGCTGGATCACCGCCGGGTCTGGGTAGTTGTGGGGGTTATCCACCATAACCACGCTGCCGTCGGTCTTGGTGATACGGTAGATGACGGAGGGCAGGGTGGTAATGAGATCCAGGTCAAACTCCCGCTCCAACCGCTCCTGGATGATCTCCATATGGAGCATCCCCAGAAAGCCGCACCGGAACCCGAAGCCCAGGGCGGCGGAGGACTCCGGCTCAAAGGACAGAGAGGCATCGTTGAGCTGGAGCTTTTCCAGGGCGTCCCGCAGGTCGGGGTACTTGGAGCCGTCCTCGGTGTAGATGCCGCAGTACACCATGGCCCGGGCGGGGCGGTAGCCGGGCAGAGGCTCGGCGGCGGGCTTGTCGGCGCCGGTGATGGTGTCGCCCACCTGGGTGTCCTTCACGTTCTTGATGGAGGCGGTGAAGTAGCCCACCTCCCCGGCGATGAGCTCCTTGCAGCTCTCCATGCCCAGGGGCAGCAGATGGCCGCACTCCAGCACCTGATAGGTGGCGCCGGAGGCCATCAGCTTCACGCTCATACCGGTTTTGATGGTGCCCTCCATCACCCGGAAGTAGACGATGACCCCCCGGTAGGCGTCGTACTGGCTGTCGAAGATCAGGGCCTTCAGGGGGGCCGACGGGTCCCCCTTGGGGGCGGGGACATGCTGCACAATATCCTCCAGCACGGCGGGGATGTTGATGCCCACCTTGGCGGAGATCTCGGGGGCGTCCTGGGCGGGAATGCCGATGATGTTCTCAATCTCGTCCTTCACCCGCTGTGGGTCGGCGGCGGGCAGGTCGATCTTGTTCACCACCGGCAGGATCTCCAGGTCGTGCTCCATGGCCAAAAAGGTGTTGGCCAGGGTCTGGGCCTCGATGCCCTGGGCGGCGTCCACCACCAGGATGGCCCCCTCGCAGGCGGCCAGGGACCGGGACACCTCATAGTTGAAGTCCACGTGGCCCGGGGTGTCGATGAGGTTGAGTTCGTAGATTTCCCCGTCCTCGGCCTGATAGTTCAGCTTCACCGCCCGGGCCTTGATGGTGATGCCCCGCTCCCGCTCCAGGTCCATGTTGTCCAGCAGCTGGGACTCCATCTCCCGGGCGGTGACGGCATTGCACAGCTCGATGAGCCGGTCGGACAGGGTGGATTTGCCGTGGTCAATGTGGGCGATAATGGAAAAGTTGCGGATTTTGGATTGATCGGTCATAGACAAAAAACCTCCGTGGTGTAACTGGCGTCAGTTTTTCTCGGCGCGGGCCGCTTTGCGGCAGTTCACCCGCTCCCCGGTGGTGTGGATGATCTGCAGCAGGGACTGGTACAGTCCGGGATAGCTCTCCCGCAGGGCGTCGTTGTTCATGGGCGGGAAGTTCCCCTTCTCCTTCACGTGGCAGGCCAGGGCGTCCACATACTCCGCCTCGGTGCAGATCATGTCGGCAAAGGGGATGCCCGCCATAAACTGCCGGGCGGGCACGGAGAAAAAGTCCTCGTTCTGGGTGCCGTCCGCCCGGTACAGGTGGCGGAACAGCTTGTAGATGGCGGTGCCCAGGTAGTCGGCGGCGGCGTTGATGGCCTCCTTCTTCCCGGTCTTGCCCAGCAGGTCAAAGAGCACGCCGATGGAGTTCACCAGCAGCTTCTTGTTCAGGGTGGCCAGGATGGAGCCATGGAGCACGTTGTCCTTTTCGGAGGAGTAGTCGTATAGCTCCTCGGCGGCGATGGTGGTGCCGTCCCGGCTCAGGGTGCGGCCCAGCAGAAAGTCGGCCGACACGTTGTAGTAGTTGCAGGCCTTGACCACAAAGGCCAGGCCCGGCTCCCGGACGCCATTTTCATAGTGAGAGAGCAGCGCCTGGCTGATACCCAGCTCCTTGGCGGCCGCTCTCTGCGAGATGCCCTTCTCCTGCCGCAGCAGGGACAGGCAGCGAGGAAAATCAGAACTCATAACACACCTCATACAAAAACAGTAGGTATAGTATATATGCTTAAATACAAAAAGTAAAGGTGATTTTTTCACAATCTTCTGTCTTTTCATCATTGTAGTTTGTAGACTGATGGGTGTATAATATTGTTATCGCCCCATGAGGGCAAAAAATGACACGTGATTTTGACAGGAAGGATGATACCAATGGCTATCCACATGTTCCAGCAGCTCATTGACTCACTGAAAAAGAGTCCCAAGAAGATTGTCTTTACCGAGGGCACCGACCCCCGGATCCTGGAGGCCAGCGCCCGCCTGCTGGCCGGTACCTGGCTGACCCCCATTCTCATCGGCACTGAGGATGAGGTAAAGGCGGCCGCCGAGGAGGCCTGCTTCAACATCCGGGGCGCCGTGATCATTGATCCGGTGAACTACCCCGACATGGAAAACATGGTGCAGGCCATGGTGGAGCTGCGCCGCGGCAAGATGACCCCCGACGAGTGCCGGGCCGCCCTGAAGCACGGCAACTACTTCGGCACCATGCTGGTGAAGATGGGCGTGGCCGACTGCCTGTTGGGGGGCGCCACCTACTCTACCGCCGACACCGTCCGTCCCGCCCTGCAGCTCATCAAGACCAAGCCGGGCAACAAGATCGTGTCCTCCTGCTTCATCCTGGCACGGGAGGGCGTGGGCGCCAACACCGTGCTGGCCATGGGCGACTGCGCCATCAACATTGACCCCACCGAGGATGATCTGGTAGAGATCACCACCGAGGTGGCGCACTGCGCCCGCCTGTTCGGCATTGAGCCCAAGGTGGCTATGCTGTCCTACTCCACCAAGGGCTCCGGCCACGGCGAGACGGTGGACAAAATGCGCCACGCTTACGAGAAGGTTATGGCCACGCATCCCGACTTTGACGTGGACGGCGAGCTCCAGTTTGACGCCGCCGTCTCCCCCAAGGTGGCCGAGACCAAATGCAAGGACTCCAAGGTTGCCGGTCAGGCCAATACCTTTATTTTCCCCAACATCAACGCCGGCAACATCGGCTACAAGATCGCCCAGCGTCTGGGCGGCTTCGACGCCTATGGCCCCGTTCTGCTGGGCCTGAACGCCCCCATCAACGACCTGTCCCGCGGCTGCAACGCCCAGGAGGTCTACTCCATGGCCATCATCACCGCGGCTCTGGCCTAAGCAATGTCTCAGAAACTGGAGCATCCTTCCCGGTTGCTCCAGTTTCTTATGGCCAGGGAGTAGACCTCCGGCCCCGCTTCAGCGGGGCACGGCGCCACGCGCCGTCAAGTGTTTTGCGCCCCGAGGCGCAAAACCTTGATGCCGGGGCAATTCACTTGCCCCGGCAGAGTTCAAGTTCTGGGGCCCCCGCAGGCCAAAGGCCTGTGGGGAACTACTCCATGGCCATCATCACCGCGGCTCTGGCGTAAAGCTTCCCGGTAAAAAATCACAGACTGAAAACAAAACTGTTACAAAATCGGAGCGCCCCCAACGGGCGCTCCGATTTTGCCTGCCGGGGTAAAAAGAACTACAAGACAGGGTGTTTGCTCGGCCCTTTTCCCGTAAAAAAGCCAAAATCCGTATTTTTTACATCTTGCCCTTGACTTTTGCCGGGAAAGCGTGTATGATACGGTTTGTAACAATTTGTAACCATTCTTACTGAACTGTTACAAAGCAGCCTGTGGGCTGTCACCATATGATACACTTTGACAGAATGGGAGGGTATCCCCCACATGGAATCTATCCTTCATCTGCCCCAATGGGACGGGGCGGGCGTTCGGGCCAAGCTGGAGCAGTTCCGGCAGCGGTACCGCCTCCAGGAGAAAATGGAGCTGGTGCAGCAGCGGATGGAGCGCATCCAGCACAAGCTGGACGCGGCCACCGCGGGCGAGCGGCGGCTCATCAACCCGCTGCACTTCTTCGCTGTCGCCTCGGTGCTGGGCGTGGCCGCCGTTGTGGCCGCCGTGTACACCCCGGCCTACGTGGTGGAGCAGAACGGCGTGGTGCTGGGCACGGTGTCCAATCCCCAGGTATTTGAGGATGTGATGGACCGGGTGGAGGCCCGGGCCAGCGAGATTCTGGGCTATGATTACACCCTGGAGGGAGAGGTCAATTACGATTTCGCCCTCACCGAGCCGGAGAACCTCACCTCCGCCGCCTACCTGGAGACCTACCTCTTCGACCAGATCGGCGCGGTGATGAAAAACTACGTGCTGACGGTGGACGGCCAGTTTATCGGCGCCGCTCAGGACCGTGCCGTGCTGGACGGTGTGCTGGAGCAGGTCAAGTCGGCCTACTTCACCGAGAACACGGTGTCCTCCGAGTTTACCGGCACGGTGTCCATCTCCCATGAGTACACCCCCTCCGACGTGAATCAGGACCCCGAGGCCATGCTGGCCGCCCTGACCGCCAACACCAACGGCCAGACGGTGTACGAGGTGCAGAAGGGCGACACCTTCATGCAGATCGCCCTGGACAACGGCATGACGGTGTCCGAGATGGAGGCCCTCAACCCCGATGTGGACATCAACCGCATCTATATCGGCCAGCTGCTCAACGTGAAAGAGGAGATCCCCTTCCTGTCGGTCAAGACGGTGGAGAACGTGACCTACACCGAGTCCATCGCCTGCCCGGTGGTGGAGGTGGAGGACGACACCATGTTCCAGGGAGAGTCCAAGGTTCTGGATGAAGGCGTGCCCGGCGAACAGGTGGTCAACGCCAACGTGGCCTACCTCAACGGCGTGGAGCAGGAGCGCACGGTGCTCTCCACCCAGGTGACCCGGGAGGCCACCGAAAAGGTCATCGCCGTGGGCACCAAGGTGCGGCCCAGCTGGTACCCCACCGGCAGCTATATCTGGCCGGTGTACGGCACCGTCACCTCCTCCTTCGGCTACCGCTCCATCTTCGGCTCCTACAGCTACCACAGCGGTCTGGACATCGCCACCTCCTACGGCACCACCATCAAGGCCTCCGACGGCGGCACGGTGGTATTCGCCGGCACTGGTACCGGCAGCTACTGGAGCTATGGCAACTACGTGGTGATTGACCACGGCAACGGCGTGCGCACCATCTACGCCCACTGCTCCAGCGTGCTGGTCTCCACCGGCGACCACGTCTACCAGGGGCAGGCCATCGCCCGGGTGGGCGCCACCGGCCGGGCCACCGGCAACCACTGCCACTTTGAGATGCAGATCAACGGCACCGCGGTAAATCCCCGGTCCTACCTCAGCTGAACTGAATGACAAAAACGCGGGAGCGACAGATGTCGCTCCCGCGTTTTTTGCTGTGAGCTCAGCCCCGTCGGGCCAGGATCCGGTCCAGCAGGGCGTGGGCGGCCTCCTCCTTGCTCATGAGGGGCAGCTCCACCATGTCATCCGGGCTGATGAGGGTGAGCAAATTGGTGGCCACCCCGAAGCCCGCCCCCGGCTCCTTCAGGTTGTTGGCGGCGATCAGGTCCAGGCGCTTCTTCTCCAGCTTTTTGCGGGAGTTTTCCACCATGTCCCGGGTCTCCATGGAAAAGCCGCACAGAAACTGTCCGGGGCGCTTGTGCTCCCCCAGCCAGGCCAGAATATCCCGGGTGCGGGCCAGAGGGAGGGACAGGTCGGCGTCCGTGCCGCTTTTCTTGATCTTGTCCTCCGCCTGGGCGGCGGGGCGGTAGTCGGCCACGGCGGCGGCTTTAATGATGATGTCCTGCTCCGGCGCCCGGCTGGTGACCGCCTCAAACATGTCCTGGGCGGACAGAATATCCACTGTCTCCACACACACCGGCCGGCTCAGGCTGGTGGGGCCGGTCACCAGAGTGACCGACGCCCCCCGGCTGGCGGCGGCTTTGGCGATGGCGTAGCCCATCTTGCCGGTGGAGTGGTTGGTCAGATAGCGCACCGGGTCCAGAGCCTCCTGGGTGGGCCCGGCGGTGACCAGCACCCGCAGCCCCGTCATGTCCTTCTCATGGCCCACGGCGTACTCCACATAGGCCAGCAGCTCTTCCGGCTCAGGCATCTTCCCCTTCCCCACCGCGCCGCAGGCCAGCCGTCCGCTGGCGGGCTCAATAATCTGCCAGCCGTATTTGCGCAGAAGGTCCAGGTTGTCCTGGGTCACCGGGTTTTCGTACATCCTGGTGTTCATGGCCGGGGCGGCCAGCTTGGGACAGTCGCAGGCCAGCACGGTGGTGGTCAGCATGTCGTCGGCCAGGCCGTGGGCCAGCTTGGCCAGCACGTTGGCGGTGGCGGGGGCCACCAGCACCACGTCGGCCTGATCAGCCAGGGCGATGTGCTCCACCTGGAACTGATAGTTGCGGTCAAAGGTGTCCACGCTCACCCGGTTGCCCGTTAGAGACTCAAAGGTGTGGGGGCCGATAAACTCGGTGGCGTTGCGGGTCATAAGCACCTGCACGTTGGCCCCCTGCTTCACCAGGGCGGAGGCCAGAGAGGCGGATTTATAGCAGGCAATGCCGCCGGTGACGCACAGCAGCACGGTCTTTCCCTTCAGCATAACGCACGCTCCTTTGTCTGTGGTGAGCCCAATTATAGCAGACCCCTCCCCCATTTTCCACATTGGGATTGCATTTTGTGGACAAATTGCGTATAATGGCTTCGGCTGTACGGGACGGCGGGCCGCTGTACTCCCAGCGAGACGGCAGACCCATTCCCCGCTCCCCCAGGCCCATTTATTTTGCGCTGTATCCCGCATATCCAGGGAACGGCAGCAGGAGGTAATTGCATATGAAAACCGCCCAAACCCGCGCTCAGCGCACCAAGCAGGTGCAGAGCCTGGCCATTCTGGCCATGTTCACCGCCATCATTTTCCTGCTCACCTTCACGCCGCTGGGCCTCATTGACCTGCCGGTGATCAAGGCCACTGTGCTCCACGTGCCGGTGATCATCGGCTCCATTCTGCTGGGTCCCAAGAAGGGCGCGTTTCTTGGAGGCATGTTCGGCCTGTCCAGCCTGATCAAAAATACGCTGGTCCCTGGTCTGTCCTCCTTTGTTTTTTCTCCCCTGATCCCCGTCCCCGGCCTGGACCGGGGCAGCCTCTGGGCCATGTTTATCTGCTTTGTGCCCCGGATCCTGGTGGGCGTCTCCCCCTGGCTGGTGTACGCCCTGTTCAAGCACCTGCCCGGTAAGCGCAACGCCGGGGTGCAGACCGTCTCCCTGGTGCTGGCCGCCATCGTGGGGGCCCTCACCAACACCGTCCTGGTGATGGGCTCCATCGGCGTTATCTTTACCGAGGCCTATGCCGCCGCCCAGGGCATCCCCGCCGACGCCATCACCGGCTTCATCCTGGGCATCGTGGCCGCCAACGGCATCCCCGAGGCCATTGTGGCCGCCGTGGTCACCCCCGCCGTGTGCGTGCCCCTGATCCACGCCCTCAAGCTGGAGAAAGCCCCCGCCGCCACGGTGGGGCAGCCCGCCTGACATGCTGCTCACCGTTGACATCGGCAACACCACCGTGGCCGTGGCCGCCTTTTCGGGGGAGCGGCTGGCCTTTCTCCGCCGCCTGCCCTCCGACACCGCCCTGGACGGCCCTGGCTGGCAAAGGGCTCTGGAGGAGCTGCTGGCGGGCACGGGGCCGGTCCGCGGGTGCGCGCTGGCCTCTGTGGTGCCAGACCTGACCCCAAAGGTGGCCCAGGCCATCACCGCCGTGACAGGCGTTCCGGTGCTGACGGTGGACAAACACACCCCCACCGGCCTGTCTCTGGGGGACTACGACGCCAAAAACCTGGGCATGGACCGGGTGGTGGACTGCGTGGCCGCCCTGAGCCGGTACGCCCCGCCCCTGGCGGTGTTCGACATGGGCACCGCCACCACCCTGTCTGTGGTGGGGGCGGAGGGGAGCTTCCTGGGAGGCATGATCCTCCCCGGCCTGTCCCTGTCCCTCAACGCCCTCAGCGCCAGGGCCGCCCAGCTGCCCCCCATCACCCTCTCCCCGCCGGAGGGGCTCATCGGCACCGACACTGAGCGCTGTATGCGCTACGGGGCCCTGTACGGGGCCGCCGGGGCCATCGAGGGCATTGTGGCCCGGCTGGAGGACCAGCTGGGGCCGCTGACGGTGGTGCTCACCGGGGGCAACAGCGCCTATGTGCGCCCCCTCCTCCGCTGCCCCACCGCCTGGGAGCCCAACCTCACCTTCCTGGGCCTGCGGGAGCTGTGGCTGCGGCAGTACGGATGACAAAAACCGCCTTTGGCTGAACGCCAAAGGCGGTTTTTCAGCTTTTCCACGTCCGGCTCTGCCGGAGGGCCTTCACCTTTTTCTTCCGGTACCACACGCAGTTGAACACGTTGCCCAGGATCAGGATGTTGCCGCACAGGTAGAGCCACACCAGCAGGATGATCACCGAGGCCAACGACCCGTACACCAGGGAGTACCGGGAGGACAGGCCGATGAACCAGGAGAACAGGGCGGAGGCCGCCACCAGGGCCGCCGCCGCCAGGAAGGCGCCGGTGAGGACGGGGGGCCGGGGCTTTCCCCTGGGGGCGGCCATGCGGTAGACCACCAGCACAAAGAGAAACATCATCAGAAACAGGAGCAGGAACCGGAACCACTGCCACTCCCAGGGGAGCACGGCCTGCTCCAGGTGGAAGAAGTCCTCCACCAGCCGGAACAGCCAGTCCCCGGTGAGGAGCACCACAAAGGACAGGTAGACGGTGAGGAGAAAGAGCACCGAAAACACCAGGCTGGCGGCGATGCGCCACACCCCCCGGTAGCCCTTCCGGCCGTACAGCTCCTCCATAATGTTCATCAGCGCCCGGAAGGCGGCGGAGGCGGAAAACAGGGTCATGCCCGCCCCGGCGATGAGCAGGGCGGTGGACTGATTGCTGGTGATATAGCCCACATAGTCCCCCAGAATCCCCAGAGTCTCCCTGGGAAAGAAGGGGGCGGCGGCATCCAGCACCTCCTGGATGTTCAGGTCCAGCAGGCCCACAAAGGCGTTGATGCAGATGAGCACCGGGAAAAAGGTGAGCACCAGGAAGTAGGCCAGCTCGGCCGCCGACCGGGACACCCGTTTGGCAAAGTAGATGCGCACCATCTCCCGCACGAAGCGCACCGCCCCGCTGTTCCACAGCCGCTGCATAGACCACCCTCCTTCCGTTCTCCAGCATACCCCGTTTTCCCCGCGAAAAAACAAAAAGACCGTCTGCAAAACGCAGACGGTCTTACGTTGCCTTGACTCAGGCCAGCTTGTTCAGCTTGATGGTCATGGCGCTCTTCTTATGCGCGGCGTTGTTCTTGTGCAGCAGGCCACGAACCACAGCCTTGTCAACCGCCTTGACGGCCACCTTGTAAGCGCCCTCGGCCTCGCTGCGGTTGCCTTCGACCACCGCGGCCTCGAACTTCTTGATGTCGGTCTTCAGCGCGGACTTAGCGGCCTTGTTCTGCATGGCCTTGGTCTTATTCACCAGGACACGCTTCTTGGCAGACTTAATATTCGGCAAACCAAACACCTCCTCCGATGACGATATCATTATTTACACAGTTTGCCCGTGCAGATTCTTATTTTAACAGCCAACGCCGAAAATTGCAACTGTTTTTTTCAACTTTTTTTGTTTTTTTTGCATAGGAGGGGCCCATCCGCAAAAAATAGTTCCGTCAACAAAAATGTGCACCATATCTTGGGGTAGGAAAGGAGGAAGCGCTATGGATCAGCGTCGCACAGACCTGGCGGTGGAGGCCGCCCAGCTCTGGCGGGAGCGGGGCGGCGTAGGGGCCCTGCCTGGGGTGGAGAGCCGGGAGAGCAAACGGGAGGGCTATCCGGTGACCACGGTAAAGATCCTGGACTGCCGGGGGGAGCAGGCCCTGGGCAAGCCGGCGGGCACCTATGTCACCCTCACGCTGGAGGGGCTGGCCCGGCGGGAGAACGACGCCTTCGGCCGGGCGGCCCGGGCGGTGGCGGCGGAGCTCACTCCCCTGCTCAAGCTGTCCAAGGGGTTCCCGGTGCTGGTGGTGGGCCTGGGCAACCGCTCCATCACCCCCGACGACATCGGCCCCAAGGCCGCCGACCACACCATGGTGACCCGCCATCTGGTGGAGCAGGTGCCCGAGCACTTTGGCTCCTTCCGGCCGGTGGCCGCCCTGGCCGCCGGGGTGCTGGGCACCACCGGGGTGGAGAGCGGCGAGCTGGTGCGGGCGGTGGCGGAGAAGGTGCGCCCGGCCTGCGTCATCGTGGTGGACGCCCTGGCCTCCCGCAGCCTGAGCCGGGTGTGTACCACCGTCCAGCTGGCCGACACCGGCATCGTCCCCGGCTCCGGGGTGGGCAACGCCCGCTTCGCCCTCAACGCCCAGACCCTGGGGGTGCCGGTGATCGCCGTGGGGGTACCCACGGTGGTGGACGCCGCCACCCTGGCCGCCGACGTGCTGGCCCAGGCCGGCCGGGCGGATCTGGACCCCGACGCCCTCCGGGGGGCGGGGGACGGACTGCTGGTCACCCCCCGGGACATCGACGCCCGGGTGGCCGACCTGGCCAAGGTCATCGGCTACGGCATCAACCTGGCCCTCCAGCCCGGGCTGAGCATCGCCGATATCGACCTGTTTCTGTCCTGAGTTTTCCACATTCCGCCTTGACGTGGCGGATAAAAGATGATAAAATGGCCCACGATAAGGCTGTGAACGGGAGAAGTACCCCCTGTTTTCCGCATCAGAGAGGAGCCGGACGGTGCAAGGCTCCGGCGGAGCGGGAGGGAAGGCGCCTGTGAGCCGCGGGGAGGAAATGCCCCGCCGGTCCCCGCCGTTACCGGGAAGGGAGTGCGTACCAGCCAGGTACGAATTCAGGTGGAACCACGGACAATTTGTTCGCCCTGAGCCGAAAACCGGCTCAGGGCGTTTTTTTCGCCTTGGGCCAGACAAAAGGAGTATGCAGCATGAAAAACACCGACAAGACCATGGAGCAGATCGTCACCCTGTGCAAGGGCCGGGGCTTTATCTTCTCCGGCAGCGAGATCTACGGCGGCCTGGCCAACACCTGGGACTACGGCCCCCTGGGCGTGGAGCTGAAGAACAACGTGAAGAAGGCCTGGTGGAAGAAGTTCGTCCAGGAGAACCCCTACAACGTGGGCCTGGACGCCGCCATTCTGATGAACCCCCAGACCTGGGTGGCCTCCGGCCATCTGGGGGGCTTCTCCGACCCGCTGATGGACTGCAAGGAGTGCAAGGAGCGCTTCCGGGCCGACAAGCTCATTGAGGACTGGTGCGCCGAGAACGGCGTGGAGCTGTCCAAGCCCATCGACGCCTTCTCCCAGGAGGAGATGAAGGCCTTCATCGAGGAGAAGAACATCCCCTGCCCCACCTGCGGCAAGCACAACTTTACCGACATCCGGCAGTTCAACCTGATGTTCAAGACCTTCCAGGGGGTCACCGAGGACGCCAAGAACACCGTGTACCTGCGGCCCGAGACCGCCCAGGGCATTTTTGTCAACTTCCAGAACGTCCAGCGCACCACCCGCAAGAAGCTGCCCTTCGGCGTGTGCCAGATCGGCAAGAGCTTCCGCAACGAGATCACCCCCGGCAACTTCACCTTCCGTACCCGGGAGTTTGAGCAGATGGAGCTGGAGTTCTTCTGCAAGCCGGGCACCGACCTGGAGTGGTTCCAGTACTGGCGTGGCTTCTGCAAGCAGTGGCTGCTGGATCTGGGCATGAAGGAGGAGCACCTGCGGCTGCGGGACCACAGCCCCGAGGAGCTGTGCTTCTACTCCAAGGGCACCACCGACTTCGAGTTCCTCTTCCCCTTCGGCTGGGGCGAGCTGTGGGGCGTGGCCGACCGCACCGACTACGACCTGACCCAGCACCAGGAGACCTCCGGCAAGGACATGACCTACTTCGACCAGGAGACCGGCGAGCACTATATCCCCTACGTGGTGGAGCCCTCCCTGGGCGCCGACCGGGTCACCCTGGCCTTCCTGGTGGACGCCTTCGACCAGGAGGTGGTGGGCCAGGACAAGAAGGGCAACGACGATATCCGCACCGTCATGCGCTTCCACCCCGCTCTGGCCCCCTTCAAGTGCGCCGTGCTGCCCCTGAGCAAGAAGGAGGTCCTCTCCGGCCCCGCCCAGCAGCTGCGGGATGAGCTGGCCCGCGACTTCATGGTGGACTACGACGACGCCGGCTCCATCGGCAAGCGCTACCGCCGCC
>ERZ1643246.565-NODE-565-length-46804-cov-65.621318_pt1 | contig 46804 bp, 46 predicted proteins | sample MGYA00579265_ERZ1643246 | MGnify/ENA primary metagenome ERZ1643246 (study PRJEB29033, sample SAMEA4952261) | chicken gut metagenome | biome: Broiler Chicken; feature: Gastrointestinal Tract; material: Caecum | place: Ireland | collected 2018 | study: Broiler... | reverse complement strand
CTTCCTGAAAAATTCATCGGAATTTTCAAGGTTGTCTTATTGTTCAGTTGTCAATGTCCGCGTTAGCAGTGTTGCGTGCATAAAAAGCAATTTTGCAGGCTGGAAAGCTCGCTTTCCGAGCTGCAGGGATTGATTTTTATATTCGCGGCTCTGCCGCGACCGAAGAAGCTTTGCTTCTGAGGTTTCACGCAATCTCCTTACGTTTTTCTTTCCTCTGTGCCGTTCGACACAGCTGTTATATTTTATCATCTCGAAGTTTGTTTGTCAAGAACTTTTTTCAAGATTTTTTCTATCGTTCTGATCAATCTCTGTCAGCAACTTTTATAGAATATCATGTCTCAGTGACTTTGTCAAGCACTTTTTTGTTCTTTTTTATCTTTTCGATGATTTGTTTTTGTCTCTCTTAGGGACGCAACTATTTAAATATATCATAGCCTTTTGTGTTTGTCAACACTTTTTTCAAAAAATTAAATCTTTCATTTTGAAAGATTTAAAACGCAGAAGGAGGGATTTGAACCCTCGCGCCGCGTGAACGACCTACACCCTTAGCAGGGGCGCCTCTTCAGCCACTTGAGTACTTCTGCAAATGCCTAAATATTATTCATATATTGCATTACGTCAATTACAACGCTTGAATATCTTATCAAACCCCATGAATTTTGTCAATAGATTTTCCATAAAAATAATCATATTTCTTTTTTCTTATTCAGATCCATGATTTTCTAATATGAAAAAGAGACTAGAATTCACTTCTAATCTCTTTTTCTGTTTATTTTCCATTCTTAAAATCATTCACAGCAGTCTCATACAGATTCCGGCCTTTACTGTCAATCACGACGATGACTGGAAAATTTTCTACTCTGAGTTTCCGTACTGCTTCTGTTCCCAGATCATCGTACGCAATAACCTCTGATTCTTTGATACATTTTGAAAGCAGAGCCCCGGCTCCTCCTACAGCAGCAAAATATACAGCTCCATTCTTGATCATACTGTCGATTACTTCCGGAGACCGTTTTCCTTTCCCAATCATTCCTTTTAATCCTTTATCTAACAAAAGCGGCGTATACTTATCCATACGGCTGCTGGTTGTAGGTCCCGCAGAACCAATGACCTGTCCCTCTTTGGCCGGTGTCGGTCCTAAATAATATACAAACTGATCCTTCAAATCGACCGGCAATGCTTCTCCCTGATTCAGGCCATCATACATTCTTTTATGCGCCGCATCCCTGGCTGTGTAAATAGTTCCGGTCAAATAAACATAATCTCCTGCTTCTAACTGCGTTAACTGTTTTGGATCTGCCGGAACATTCAAATGTTTTTCCATAATATGCCTCCCTTTATAACACTCTGTGAGCATGCCTGTTTACATGACAGCAAATATTAACTGCCAAAGGCATTCCTGCAATATGAGTCGGATATGTCTCTATATTCAGCCCTAAAGCTGTTGTATTGCCGCCAAATCCTCCCGGCCCGATTCCCAGATCATTGACCTCTTCCAATAATTCTTTCTCTAATTTTGCAATATGAGGATATTCTGATTCCTGATTCAGATTTCTGGTAAGTGCTTTTTTGGCCAAGAGGGCTGCTTTTTCAAAACTTCCTCCTAATCCCACTCCGATGACCATGGGCGGACAGGCATTGGGACCTGCGTCTCTTACTGCTTCCAGCACAGACTTTTTAATTCCTTCGACGCCATCTGCCGGCTTGAGCATAAAAATCCTGCTCATATTCTCACTTCCAAATCCTTTTGGAGCGACTGTAATTTCTACGTCTTCTCCCGGCACAATATCAATATGGATGACTGCCGGAGTATTATCTTTCGTATTCTCTCTTATCAAAGGATCTTTTACAATCGACTTCCGGAGATATCCTTCGGCATATCCCTGTCTGACACCTTCATTGACCGCATCCTTTAATGCCATTCCTTCAATATGAACATCCTGGCCAATGTTTAAAAAAACAATTGCCATTCCGGTATCCTGGCAGATCGGAATCTGATCCGCGTCCGCAATCTCCATATTTTCCTGAAGCTGTCCAAGAATCTGTCTGCCAAGAACGCTGGTCTCTTCTTCTCCGGCCTTTTTCAGCCTTTGCTTCATATCGTCTGTAAGATAGAGATTCGCCTCCATACACATTTCTTTAATGTTTTTAATAATTTCGTCTGTATGAATCGTTCTCATAACCGCCTCCACATTTCTAATATTTTATTTTTTTGACTACTTTCATACTCTGAGGGTAAGAATCAATCTTCCAGCTTCCGTCGCTTTGTTTCAAAAGTTTGTAATAGCTCTCAATTGTTCTCATATGCAATGGTTCTTTATTATTCTGTATTTTATAAGTTTCCTGCATATGCACGATACAGGAATCACTTGTCGGATAGCTGACATCAAGGAAGCTGCAGGAAAGCAGTTCTTCTTTAATATCTTTTTTAATATAATCCTTGGTTTCGTTATAAACCGCTCCGCCTTTTACCAGATATTTTTCAATGTAACTGAAATTATGCTCATTAATTGCTTTTACAAATCCATTCAGGTATTCATGCATTACTTTTTCCGGCTCACTGAGTCCTGTCGTAGACCCTGTGGCAGACATTAATGTATCCGGATCATAAGAGGAATACTCTTTTCCTCCGATTTTTCGATCCTGGTATTCAATCATAATCTGGCGGGACGTTGATTTGTTCTTTCCTTCCGTATTGTATTCTACCATGTACATTTCTTTCTGCTGCCGGTAAATTTCCTGATAAATGTCTGCCATATTATCAATACTGTTAATATTTCTATAGAATCCATTGGTCTCAGTACCAATTCTCTGGAGTTCACTTGTATTGATCGTACTTCCGATTCCTATGATAAAAACCGGAATTTTATATTTTTTGGCAACTTCGATCACATCACTCGCGCTGCACTGACTGTAATTGTCCTTTCCGTCAGTAAACGCAACAACACATTTTGCACCATCCTGAACTGCCGTTGTATTAACTGCAGCAAATAAGGCGTCGTAAAGGCTCGTCATATTGTCTGTAGTAAGACCAGAAATCTTCTGGCTGATGGCAGTCTTGTCATCCGTAAATTCCACTGCCTGCTGCACTCCGGTAGAAAATGTTGTCAGTTCTACCTTATCCCCAATGTTAAACTGGACACTATCCAGAAAATTATTCATGATACTCTTTGCTTTTGTCAGCGGAGTTCCATTCATACTTCCACTGACATCCGCAACCATATTGATATTTAATGCCTCTTTCTGATCCAGCTGCGCTGCATCTGTAATGGTCTTACGCTCAAATTCACTGCTTCCTGTTTTTTCTTCCAGACAGAAATATCCTTTTTTCAAACCAGATGGAACTTCGTCTGTAGTCTTATCTCTGATATCCAAATATATCTTTACTTTCGGATAATCTGATGTGTCTACCTGCACCACCTGGATGTCCAGATTATCATATTCAATCTGAATCTCTGCTAATAATTTCTGCCATTCCTTTTTAACAGCATCAGCTGACTTAAAATCATTTTTCTGAATACAGGATTCCAGTTCATTCTCATAACTGTCAATCTTTTTTAATTCACTGTCATATGCTTTGGATGTATCACTCTCTTTTAACTCCTTAAAATAAGCGTCAGCCTTTTCTTTATTCTCCGCTACAACTTCTTTTTCCAGATCATCCAGCTCTGTCTGCGCTTTCTTCGCCGCATTCAGATCTTTTTGATTAATTGCTGACTGACATTGCCCTACCAGACGATTATATTCATCTTCATGATCGTACAGATAGCACTTTCCAAAACGTGTCTGGCTTTCTTCCAGATCTTTTTCTGCCGCCCGAATCTGAGATGCATTTCTAAAAAAGAAAACACCAATGCCAGCAGCGATCAAAATGCAGACAATGATAATAATCTTTGATCTCGTTTTTTTCATACAAATTCCTCCGATCTTATTTTCTCTGGCGTAGTTTTCTTTTTTATTATATAACGAAATTGGAGCACAGACAATAAACCTGTGCTCCAATTTCTGATTTCATTCTATTCTTTTTCTTCTGACTCTTCTTCTACTTCCTCACTGCGTACCTTTGCAATGCTGGCCACCTGAACATTTTCATCAACATTCATAACTTTCACTCCGGATGTATTCCTTCCCAGTTCTGATATTCCATCAACTTTGGTCCGGATGATAATTCCTTCCGTGGTGATCATCATAATCTCATTATATTCATTGACAGCCTTGACTCCAACAACATCGCCTGTTTTTTCTGTGATCTTGTAACATTTCACACCTTTTCCGCCGCGATGCTGCGGTGTAAACTCTTCCATCTTCGTACGTTTTCCAAGTCCTTTGGCTGAAACAATCAGCAGATCTTCCCCCTGAGAATCCAGCTGCATGCCGACTACCTCATCATCTCCGGCAAGATTGATTCCACGGACTCCCATCGCTGTTCTTCCCATACACCTGACATCTGTCTCATGAAAACGTATACACTGTCCGTTTTTCGTCACAAGGAAAATATCTTTGGTATTATCCGTGATCTTCACCTCAATCAGCTCATCATCGTCTTTCAGAGTAATTGCTGCAAGCCCTGTTTTTCTGATATTTGCAAAATCCATAACAGATGACTTCTTCACAACTCCGCTCTTTGTTGCCATCATGATATATTTGCCTTCTTCATATGTTTCCACAGGAATAACTGCCGTTATCTTTTCTCCCGGCTGAAGCTGAAGCAGATTCACAATTGCATTTCCCCGCGCTGTACGGCTGCTTTCCGGTATTTCATATGCCTTCAGTCTGTAAACTCTTCCTGTATCGGTAAAGAACATGATATAGTGATGTGTTGTCGTCATAAACAATTCTTCGATATAATCCTGATCGATCGTCTGCATTCCTTTAATGCCTTTTCCGCCACGATTCTGACTCTTAAAATTATCTACCGTCATACGCTTGATATAACCTAATTTTGTCATAGTAATGACTGCATTTTCTTTCGGAATCAAATCTTCCATGGAAATATCATCTACGTCAAATCCAATTTGTGTTCTTCTTTCATCTCCATATTTATCACGTATAAGTGTCAGTTCATCTTTAATCACTCCCAGAAGCACCTTTTCATCTGCAAGAATTGCTTTTAATTCATTGATGCGTACCATCAGTTCATTATATTCTTTTTCCAGCTTGGCGCGTTCCAATCCATTAAGAGCTCTCAGACGCATATCCACAATTGCCTGAGCCTGAGCATCTGTAAGTCCAAAACGTTCCATCAACTGTTCTTTTGCAGACTGGATATTAGCGGCTTCCCTTATGATCTTAATGACTTCATCAATATGATCCTGGGCGATCAGCAGACCTTCCAAAATATGCGCCCGCTCTTCCGCCTTGTTCAGCTCGTACTTTGTTCTCCGTGTTACTACATCTTCCTGGTGCTTCAGATAATAGCCGAGCATTTCCAAAAGATTCAGGACCTTCGGCTCATTGTTCACCAGAGCAAGCATAATCACACCAAACGTATCCTGAAGCTGTGTATGCTTAAACAGCTGATTTAAAATGACGTTGGCATTGGCGTCTCTCTTCAGCTCTATGCAGATCCTCATTCCACTGCGGTCAGATTCGTCTCTCAGCTCTGTGATTCCCTCGATTTTCTTTTCTCTTACCAGGGCAGCTATCTTTTCGATCAGCCTTGCTTTGTTTACCATATATGGCAGTTCCGTTACGATAATCCTCTGCTTTCCATTGGCCATCGGCTCAATATCCGTTACGGCACGCACTTTGATCTTTCCTCTTCCTGTGCGGTAAGCCTGATTAATTCCGCCTTTTCCAAGGATTGTTGCCCCTGTCGGGAAATCCGGTCCTTTCACAATATCCAGAATCTCTTCGATTTCCGTTTCCCTGTCTTCCTCAACCCGGTTATCTATGATCTTAATGACTGCATTGATGACTTCCTTCAGGTTATGAGGAGGTATATTGGTTGCCATTCCAACTGCAATTCCCTGTGTTCCATTCACAAGAAGATTCGGAAATCTTGACGGAAGTACAGATGGTTCTTTTTCTGTTTCATCAAAGTTCGGAATAAAATCTACTGTATTTTTGTTAATATCAGCCAGAAGCTCCATGGAGATCCGGCTTAATCTTGCCTCTGTGTAACGCATGGCCGCTGCGCCGTCACCGTCAACGGAGCCGAAGTTTCCATGTCCGTCAACCAAAGGATACCTTGTAGACCAGTCCTGAGCCATGTTAACCAGCGCTCCGTAAATAGAGCTGTCACCGTGAGGATGATATTTACCCATTGTATCACCGACAATACGGGCACATTTACGATGAGGCTTATCCGGACCATTGTTCAGTTCGATCATTGCATAAAGGATTCTTCTTTGTACCGGCTTCAGACCGTCTCTTACATCCGGAAGAGCTCTGGAGGCAATAACGCTCATGGCATAATCAATATAAGAATTTTCCATGGTCTCTTTCAGATCTATGTCATGAACTTTATCAAAAATTGTATTTTCATCCATTTTCTTCTTCCTTCCTAAATATCAAGATTCTTTACATACTTCGCATTTGCTTCAATAAACTCTCTCCTTGGCTCAACCTGATCTCCCATCAGTGTTGTAAATGTCAGATCGATTTCTGAAGCGGAGTCTTCATCCAGATTTACTCTCAGGAGAATTCGTTTTTCCGGATCCATTGTCGTATCCCACAGCTGTTCTGCATCCATCTCTCCCAGACCTTTGTATCTCTGGATTTTATTATTATTGTCTCTTCCGATTTCTTCCAAAACCTGATTCAGTTCTTCATCACTGTAAGCATACCAGTATTTCTTATTCTTTTCGATCCGGTACAGCGGCGGCTGTGCCAGATATACATAGCCCTGCTTGATCAGTTCCGGCATAAAACGATACAGGAACGTAAGCAGCAGCGTCGCGATATGCGCTCCATCCACATCGGCATCTGTCATGATAATGATCTTGTGATAACGCAGTTTGCTGATATCAAAATCATCGTGGATTCCGGTTCCAAAGGCTGTAATCATTGCCTGTATTTCCTTATTGACCAAAACTTTATCCAGCCTTGCTTTTTCTACATTCAAAATCTTTCCGCGAAGAGGAAGAATCGCCTGCGTTGCTCTGGATCTCGCGGTTTTTGCAGAACCTCCCGCAGAATCTCCCTCAACAATATAGATTTCGCAGTTTTCCGGATTTTTGTCGGAACAATCCGCCAGTTTTCCCGGAAGACTCATTCCATCCAGAGCAGTTTTCCTTCTCGTAAGATCTCTTGCTTTTCTGGCAGCATCCCTTGCCCTCTGAGCCAGAACCGCTTTCTCACAGATTACTTTTGCAACCTGTGGATTCTGTTCCAGAAAATATGTCAGCTGCTCAGATACGACACTATTGACGGCTCCTCTTGCCTCACTGTTTCCAAGCTTCTGTTTTGTCTGCCCTTCAAACTGAGGCTCGCCTATCTTAACACTGATGACCGAAGTCAGACCTTCACGGATATCTTCCCCTGACAGGTTATCCTCTTTTTCTTTTAACAGATTATTTTTCCTTGCATAATCGTTAAATGAAGAGGTCAGCGCATTCTTAAATCCAGATAAATGTGTTCCACCTTCCGGTGTAATAATATTATTTACAAAACTCAGTGACGTCTCATTATAAGAGTCATTATGCTGCATGGCAACTTCCACATAGACGCCGTCCTTCTCTCCTTCACAATAAATTACCTGGTCATAGAGACTTTCTTTCCCTTTATTCAGATATGTGACAAATTCCTTGATTCCGCCTTCATAGTGGAACGTCTCTTCTACGCGTTCCTCCTCTCTTTCATCCGCAAGGATGATCTTCAAATTTTTCGTCAAAAAGGCGGTCTCTCTGAGTCTCCTCCTTAATGTCTTATAATCAAACTCAACCGTCTCAAAAATCGTATCATCCGGCATAAAAGTAACCGTTGTCCCGGTCTGATCAGTATCTCCTACAACTTTCAAAGGATAACATACCTTTCCCTTCTCATACCGCTGATTATAAATATGTCCTTCCTTCGCTACATTAACTTCCAGCCAGCTGGACAAGGCATTTACCACAGAAGAGCCCACTCCGTGCAGGCCTCCGGATACCTTATATCCTCCGCCGCCGAATTTTCCGCCGGCATGAAGTATCGTAAACACGACTTCAACGCTGGATACACCCTTCTTTTTATTAATTCCCACAGGAATGCCTCGGCCATTATCTTTTACGGTTACCGATCCATCTTTGTTCAATGTCACAAAGATAGTATCACAGAATCCAGCCAGGGACTCATCGACCGCATTATCAACAATCTCGTATACCAGATGATGCAGTCCTTTTTCAGACGTACTTCCAATGTACATCCCAGGCCTTTTACGCACAGCTTCCAGACCTTCCAGAATCTGAATCTGATCTGCGCCATATTCCCCTTCTTTTTGTGTACCCATAGTTTCCTCCTAATTCTGTTTTACAATTTTTCCTGCTTTGATCTGAAACATACGCTGAATTGGCAAATGCTGATCGATAAACTCATCCAATCCAGTACAGGTAATAAATGTCTGGATATCTTTAATTCCTTCCAGCAGATATACCTTACGGTGACTGTCTAATTCCGACAGTACATCGTCCAGAAGAAGGATAGGTGAATCCTTCAGGACTTCTTTCACCAGCTGGATCTGAGCCAGTTTCAAAGACAGAGCCGCTGTTCTCTGCTGTCCCTGTGATCCAAATCTGCGGATATCTATGTCATTTACCAAAAACTTAATATCGTCTCTGTGAGGTCCGATATTGGTTGTAGCATATTTAAGATCAACCTTTCTCTTTTTTGTTAATTCCGTCAAAAATGTATCATATGCCGCACTGTTCTCATATTCAATCTTCATCTCTTCCTGCTGTCCCGTAAGACGTCTGTGGATGCTGCATATGATAGGATTCAGATGCCGGATAAACTCCTGCCGGTAACGAATGATCTCAGACCCGTATTTTACCAGCTGGATATCCCACGCTTCCAAAGTGTCGATCAGATTTTCCTGAAATCTGATCTGTTTTAACAGATTATTCCTCTGCATTAATATTTTATTATATTTTGATAAATAATATAAGTATAAACTCTCCAATTGTGATAATTCAAGATCCATGAACTTCCTGCGTTCACTTGGACCGTTTTTAATGATCTTTAAATCTTCCGGTGAAAAAAAGATGACCGGAATCTGTCCCAGAAGATCACTGGAACGTCGTATTGGAATCCGGTCAATCGCTGCTCCTTTGGCTCGGTTCTTCTTCAGATGCATATCCAGCTGATGGATAATCCCCTGTTTTTGATACTGAAGCCGGATATGCGCCTCATCAGCATGAAACTGTATCATCTCCCGGTCTTTGCTTCCCCGGTGGGATTTCGTTGTAGCTGCCAGATAAATTGATTCCAGGATATTGGTCTTTCCCTGAGCGTTGTCGCCATACAGAAGATTTGTCCCGCTGGAAAAATCCATAGATAGTTCATCATAATTTCTATAATTCTTTAATTCTAAAGACTTGATAAACATAATTCTCCCAACTATTTCACGATACGAATCTCTTCACCTTCGAAGGAAACAATCTCTCCTCCGAACAGTTTCCGGCCCCGTCTGGTATCCACTTCACCGTCTACCTTAACCTGGCCCTCCTGAATCACAATCTTGGCCTCAACGCCGGACCCAACCAGTCCGGCTGCTTTCAGAACCTGTCCTAATTTAATATGATCATCTTTGATTTTAAACTCATTCATACTATAACGCCTCTCTAGTGGTTAAAGTTAACAGGAAGAATCAGATACGTATATGTTCCGGCATCATCCCTGATAAAACATGGTGCTTTTGGATTTACAAAGTAAATATGGATTTCTTCATCATCAATAACCCGAAGGACATCCATCAGGAATTTTGGATTAAAACCAATCAAAAGATCCCGTCCTTCCTTCTGGATCATGATATTTTCTTCCATAGATCCAAAAAATGAAGAAATACTCAGTTCCAGAGAATGATCCGTAATATTAATGATAATTGGTTTCTTATCGGATTCCCGGATCAGAAGGCTCGCACGATCAATACAATTCAGAAATTCTTTTTTATTAATCACAACCTTAGTCTCATAGTCACTGGACAGCATCTGGCTTATCTTATAATATTCCCCTTCCAGCAGTCTTGAGACAACTTTTGTATTATCAAATTCAAATAAGATATGTTTCGAAGTTACATAAATGGAAACTTCATCTTCTGTTTCGCCTGATATTATTTTAACAATCTCCTGAAGTGTCTTTCCTGGAACGACAATCTTGAAATCGTCATAATTCCCTTTCAATTCAAGCTTTCGAATGGAAATGCGGTGGCCGTCTAACGAAACTACGCTCAGCTGATTGTCTTTCACTTCAAACAGCTCACCTGTCATAAGTTTCGCATTATCATTATCTGAAATGGAAAAAATTGTCTGCCTGATAATTTCTTTTAATGAAAACTGAGATAATGTAATGCTCTGTTCTTTTTCAATCTCAGGAAGATAAGGAAATTCTGTTCCTTCCTGACCAATAATATGAAAACAGGCTTTTTCACAAGTAATGATTGCTTTAAAATCCTGATCTGTCTGTATTGTTACATCGTTATCCGGAAGTTTTCGGACAATTTCTGAAAATAACTTGGCATCTAAAGCTATTTTTCCTTGTTCAATGATGTTTCCTTCAATGAGTGTTTCTATGCCAAGTTCCATATCGTTCGCTGTAAAAGTGATGGTTCCAGCCTCGGCTTCTATTAAAATACATTCAAGAATAGGAAGAGTCGTTTTGTTTGAAACAGCTTTGGAAACAATACTGACTCCATGAACTAAATCACTTTTTTTACATATGATTTTCATAAATGTGAATAACTCCTTTCGGTGTGAAGTTGGTTTAAATAAATAATTAACAGTCGTAGTCTTAGCCGTAGTAGGTGTGAATATGGGGATAACCTTAAAAAATCGCTAAATATAAAGGTTTTAAAGGTTTTTTCAGGTTGATAAATTGTGAAAAAGGGCAGAATAGCCGGGGGATAAGCCCAAAGTTATCAACATTTCGAAAATGGGGAAAATTAGCAATTCACAGGATATCCACAAGTTATCCACAGAATTTGTGGATAACTTGCCTTTATTCCATCTTTTTCGTAATTACATCTATAATATTCTGTAAATTTGAGTCTTTCTTTAAATCTTTCTCAATTTTTTCTACTCCGTGTATGACCGTAGAGTGATCTCTTTTGCCGATAACCTCCCCAATTTTCACAAGAGAAGCATCTGTAAGTTTTTTGCAGAGATACATACAGATCTGTCTAGGATAGGCAATGTCGTGGCTTCGCTTTTTGGAAATAATATCACTTGTCTGAATATTGTAATGCTCTGCCACGGTTTTCAGGATCAGTTCAGGTGTGATTTTCTGTTTGCTTTTATTATCAATCAGATCCTGGAGAGCTATCTTTGACAGTTCCAGATCAATCGGCTGTTTATTTAATTTGGAATATACTTTAATCTTATTTAAAGCGCCTTCCAGATCACGGATATTGGATTTGATGTGTGTGGCTATGTAGTCAAAAATTTCATCATCAATATAAATATGATCCAATTCGGCCCGTTTGCGCAGAATTGCTATCTTTGTCTCATAATCCGGAGGCTGGATATCTACTGTCAGGCCCCAGCTGAACCGGCTGCGAAGCCTTTCTTCCAGGACATCCAGATCTTTTGGCGGCTTATCTGAAGAAAGTATAATTTGTTTTTTTGAGTTATAAAGAGCGTTAAATGTATGGAAAAATTCCTGCTGAGTGCTGTCTTTTCCTATAATAAACTGAATATCATCGACCAGCAGCACATCAATACTGCGGTATTTATTTCGAAGCTCTTCCTGCTTTTTGTGCTGGATGGAATTAATGACTTCGTTTGTAAAATCTTCACTGGTCACATACAAAACATTCAGATTACTGTCATGTTCTATGATGTAGTGAGCAATGGAGTGCATCAGATGAGTCTTTCCGAGTCCGGCGCCGCCGTATAAAAATAAAGGATTGTAGGCTTCAGCCGGAGCTTCGGCAACCGCAATGCTGGCTGCATGAGCCATTTGATTGTTATCTCCGATGACGAATGTATCGAAAGTATAGCGGGGATTCAGATTATTATCATCCTGTACAGGTTCTTTTGTGGAAGATTTCTCGGAAGCGCCGTCTTTCTCGAGTTCAAATATAATATCATATTTTTTTCCCGTTAAATCCTGTATCGCCAGAGAAATGTAGAAGTCATACATCTTCTTTTTAATAAACTGAATGCCTCGTTCTCCATATTTTGCATCCAGAGATAGAATAATATTGTTATTTTGAACATCTTCAATATGAAGAGGTTTGATCCAGGCATTGATGGCTGCGCTGGAGACATCGTGTTCCTGTTCCAGTTTAATGAGTACATCGTCCCAGATGTTTTCAATGTTATTTTTCATGAATAATCCAGATCCCTTTCTACAAATTTTTATAAAAGTGCATATGGGTGCACTATGTTTATAGTATAACAAAATTGTTTTTTTTTCAATGATTGTTTCCACAGGATTGAAAAATTATGTGGATAGTTGGTCACAGGGTGTGGATAACTCATTCCACACTCTGCACATGCCGAAAAGCAAGGAAAAATCAGAGTTCTGGTAAAAAAATGAAGATTATATTCACATTTTATCATCAAGTTATGCACATGTTACCCACAAATTGTGGATAACATTTTCAACATCCACAATATCTATGGGTGCACGTATTTATCTGAAAAAAACGAATTATTTGCTTGACATTCCTATGAGCCTTTGTCTATAATAGGTTTGATGTTCTTTAAAAAAACGTATTTTTTGTGTGCGTAAAAGCGGATAGAGATACGTATTTGTATAATAATGAGAGTTAAGGAGGTGTTGGAAGATGAAAATGACATTTCAGCCGAAGAAAAGACAGAGATCTAAGGTGCATGGATTCAGAAAAAGAATGAGTACTGCTAACGGAAGAAAAGTTCTTAAGAGCAGAAGAGCAAAAGGAAGAAATAGATTATCAGCTTAGGTCGCAGAGATGTGGCCTTTTCTTTTCTCTATTAATAAGGAAGAGATTATGAAGCATTATCATTCATTAAGGAAAACGATGGATTTCCAGCTGGTTTACCGCACAGGAAGATCGAAAGCTAATAAATATCTGGTATTCTATTATAAAAAGAATTCTTTTGGATACAATCGATTAGGGATTTCAGTCAGCAAGAAAGTTGGAAACAGCGTAGTAAGACATCGTGTGACACGATTGATTCGAGAAAGTTACCGATTAAATCAGGAAAAATTGAAGAATGGTTACGATATTGTAATAGTTGCAAGAAATACGGCAAAAGATATTGATTATCATAAAATGGAAAGCGCATTTATGCATCTGGCAGGTCTGCACCATTTAAAAAGAGTTGATGAAGTTGAAAAAGATATTAATTGCAATCATTCAGTTTTATAGGAAACATTTATCGAAATTAAAGGGAAGAGGAACATGTATTTATGTTCCAACTTGTTCGGAATATGCCATTGAAGCTTTGGAAAAGCACGGAGTTATAAAAGGAAGCCTTTTGGCAGTTTATCGTATTTTAAGATGCAACCCCTTTTCCAAGGGTGGATATGATCCTGTTCCGGAAGTAAGGAAAGGAAAAAGGTACGAAAAATGATGTTGTTGTCGCAAGCTCAGAGTGTGAGCACGGGAGGCATATTATCTCCTATTGTAAGAGTTTTTGGATGGATTATGGAAGGAATCTATGTCGGATTATCTTCTATAGGAATTTATAATGTCGGCTTGTGTATTATTCTGTTTACATTGATTTCAAAGATTATTATTCTGCCTCTTACTATGAAGCAGCAGAGATCTTTAAAGATCAACCAGGTAGCACAGCCGGAGATCAACAAGATTACGAAGAAATACAGAAATAAAAGAGATCAGGCTTCTATGATGAAGCAGCAGGAAGAGATGCAGAAGGTATATGATAAGTATGGAACCAGTCCGACCGGAGGCTGCGCTACAACTCTGATCCAGTTTCCAATTATCATGTCTCTGTATTATGTTGTGCGTGCTGTGGAATTATATATTCCTCAGATTGCCGCAGATATTAAAACACATGCAAATATTTATGAGTTGATTCCAGGAACCGGAATTGATATTAATGCAACTCCTGGATTCAGAATCAGTCCATTGCTGATCGTTCCGATCCTTTCATTTATCTTCCAGTTTCTGAGTGCGAAGACATCAATGTCTACATCACAGATGGATGAGAATACGCCAGGTGCTGGAATGACGAAGAGTATGATGTATACAATGCCTCTTATGTCATTGTTTATGTGTTTGTCTCTGCCGGTAGCATTAGGTGTTTACTGGACGGCCAGCGCATTGTTCCAGTGGATTCAGCAGATGATGTTCCATGCATATTATAATCATGCGGATATGGATAAGATCATTGCCAAGAGCCGTGAAAAAGCAGCGAAGAAGAAAAAGAAAAAAGGTCCTTCTATGTATGAAAGGATGCTGGGAGCATCTGCACAGCAGCAGACACAGGGCGGTGACATTAAGAAGAGCGCAAACGTGAAATCCACAAAAAATGTGGCTTACACCGGAAATTCTAAAGGAGGAATTGCATCCAAAGCGAATGCACTGAACCGGAAAAAGGGAGGTAAATAACATGTCATCTAGGAGATTTACTGGAAAAACTGAATCAGATGCAGTCATGAATGCCGCAATGGAATTAGGAATTCCAAGTACCGACCTTGATTATGAAGTCATTGATCCAGGAAGTAATGGTTTTTTTGGACTATTCAGGAAACCGGCAATTATTGAAATAAAGGAAAAGGTGAAAGAGCCTGTGGCTGAGAAGCAGGAGAAGCCGGCACCTGCAAAGCCGCAAAAGCAAACGAAAAAAGAAGAAAAGAAGCGGGAAAAGAAGCCGGAGAAAAAGAATAATACTCAGAATAAGAAACCGGCTCCAAAACAGAAAGACGCTTCTGTTCAAAAAGAAAAGAAAAAGAGTAAGGTTCCGGAAAATCTTGATGAGATTACCCGGAGTACAGAAAAATATCTGGATGAAGTTCTAAGAGCAATGGGACTGAATCCAAAATTGAACCTGTATTATAACCGCAGGGACAATGTTTTAAATATCAATGTTTCCGGAGAAAAGATGGGAGCGTTGATCGGAAAACACGGACAGACGTTGGATGCACTGCAGTATCTGACCAGCCTGTTCGTTAATAAGAAAAGTGAATCTTATATTAAGATTAAACTGGATACTGAAAATTATAGGGAAAGAAGACAGCAGACTTTAGAGAAACTGGCAGGAAGCATTGCTTACAAAGTAAAGAAGAATAAAAAACCAATTTATCTTGAGCCTATGAATCCGAACGAAAGAAGGATTATTCATTCTGCCCTTCAGAGGGATCCGGATGTTATCACAAAGAGTGAGGGAAAAGACCCTTACCGTAAAGTTGTTGTTATGCTTAAAAAATAAGAATGAAAGGCTGCCTTGTTTAGGCAGCTTTTTTTGAGGATGTGAAAATGAAAACAGATACAATTGCAGCAATTGCAACTCCGATGACAAACAGCAGCATCGGAATCATAAGAATCAGCGGGGATGATTCCCTGGAAATTATAGAAAAAGTATTTAAGGCAAAGAAAAAGAAAAGTATGAAAGAAGTTCCATCTTATACAGCGCATTATGGTTATGCATATGACGGGGATAAGATGCTGGACGAGTGTATTGTTCTGGTCATGAAAGGACCTCATTCCTATACAACGGAAGATGTTGTGGAAATTAACTGTCATGGCGGAACCATGGTGATGAAAAAAATTCTGGAAGCGGTTGTAAAAGCAGGAGCCCGTCCGGCGGAACCTGGGGAATTTACAAAACGTGCTTTCCTGAATGGAAGAATTGATCTGTCAGAAGCGGAAGCTGTGATGGATTTGATCCATTCCAAAAATGAGTTCGCCCTAAAATCATCTCTGAAACAGCTTCAGGGTGTTCTGGGAGATAAAATCGTATCTATCAGAAAGAAGATCATTCACAGCGTGGCATTTATCGAGTCCGCTTTGGATGACCCCGAACATTATTCGATTGATGGGTTTGCCGATGAACTGAAAGAGCAGATTCTGGAAATTATGAAAGAATTAAAATATTTTCTGGATCACGCAGACAATGGAAGAATTCTGAAGGAAGGAATTCAGACAGTGATTGTCGGAAAACCAAATGCAGGAAAATCATCTCTCCTAAATATGCTCCTTGGAGAAGACCGGGCAATCGTAACAGACATTGCAGGAACAACGAGAGACGCCCTGGAAGAGTCAATACAGATCAATGGCATTACCTTAAATATCATTGATACTGCGGGAATCAGAGAGACGGATGACCTGGTAGAACGAATGGGAGTTGACAGAGCCAAAAAACTTCTGAAACGGGCAGATTTGATTCTGTATGTGGTAGATACTTCTGTACCGCTGACTTCAGAGGATACACAGATTTCTGTTCTGATCCATGGAAAGCAGACCATTGCTCTTATGAATAAGTCGGATCTGGAACCGGTTGTAAAGGCTCAGGATCTGAAAGACAAAGGTTTTGAAAATATTGTTGAGATATCAGCAAAAGAGAAAAAAGGACTGGATGCACTGTATGATAAAATCAATACAATGTTTTTCCGAGGCGAAGTGACATTTAATGATGAAATATATATTACCAATGTCCGGCATAAAAACGCAGTATCAAATGCGCTGGACAGCCTGAATCTGGTACTGAACAGTATTGAGAAGGGCATGCCGGAGGATTTCTTCTCTATTGATCTCCTGGATGCTTATGAGCAGCTGGGATTCATTATAGGAGAATCTGTTAGTGAAGATCTTGTAAACGAAATTTTTTCAGAGTTTTGTATGGGTAAATAAAAATGAGAAATTTAGAAGAAACATATGATGTTGTCGTTGTAGGAGCAGGGCATGCCGGATGCGAAGCGGCTCTGGCATGCGCAAGGCTTGGACTTGAAACTATCTGTTTTACTGTCAGCATGGACAGCATTGCACTGATGCCGTGTAATCCTAACATAGGAGGAAGTTCTAAGGGACATCTGGTACGGGAAGTAGACGCGCTTGGCGGTGAGATGGGGAAAAATATTGATAAGACATATCTTCAGTCAAAGATGCTCAATCGGTCGAAAGGTCCGGCGGTTCATTCTTTGAGAGCTCAGGCAGATAAGAAGATGTATTCCATGGAAATGACAAAAGTCATGGAGAATACAGATCATCTGACGGTGCGCCAGGGAGAAGTAACAGATATCCTTGTGGAAGACAAAAAGATCACAGGCGTTAAAACTTATTCCGGGGCTGTTTATCATGCCAGAGCAGTGATTCTCACAACAGGTACTTATCTGAAGGCGAGATGTATCTATGGAGATGTAACAAATGAGACAGGACCAAATGGCCTTCAGGCAGCAAATTATCTTACGGAGTCATTAAAAGCCAATGGAATTTCCATGCGGAGATTTAAGACAGGAACGCCGGCGAGAATTGACCGGAATACGATTGATTTTGATAAGATGGAAGAGCAGTTTGGAGATCAGAAGATCGTTCCATTTAGTTTTACCAATAAGGAAGAGGATATCAGACGGGATCAGATTTCATGCTGGCTTACGTATACAACCGAGGAAACACATCAGATTATCAGAGAGAATATTGATCGTTCTCCGCTGTTTTCCGGAGCGATCGAAGGCACAGGGCCACGTTATTGTCCATCGATTGAGGATAAGATCGTAAAATTTCCGGACAAATCAAGACATCAGGTATTCATTGAGCCGGAAGGGGAATATACCAGTGAGATGTATGTGGGAGGAATGTCAAGTTCTCTCCCTGAGGATGTGCAGTATGCCATGTATCACAGTGTTCCGGGGCTTGAGAACGCAAAAATCATACGGAATGCCTATGCGATCGAATATGACTGCATTGATGCAACGCAGTTAAAACCATCTCTGGAATTTAAAGCGATTCAGGGGCTGTTCAGCGCAGGACAGTTTAATGGAAGTTCCGGTTATGAAGAAGCAGCAGCTCAGGGACTGATGGCCGGAATCAATGCGGCACGGATGATTCAGGAAAAAGATCCGATCATTTTAGATCGTTCTCAGGCTTATATAGGAGTTCTGATTGATGATCTGGTAACGAAAGAAACATTTGAGCCATATCGCATGATGACTTCCAGAGCAGAATACCGTCTGCTTCTCAGACAGGATAATGCAGATCTGCGGCTGACCAAAATCGGTCACGAAGCTGGTTTGATTGATGATGAAAGATATGAGCATCTTTTGAAAAAGGAAAAGCAGATAGAGGAAGAAGAAAAACGGCTTGATCATGTAAATATCGGAGCGGGAAAAGAAGTACAGAGTCTTCTGGAATCTCTTGGAAGTACAACCTTGAAATCTGGAGCATCGATCAAGGAACTGATCCGCCGTCCGGAACTTAATTATATGGCGCTTGCGCCAATTGATCCTGAGCGTCCTGCGCTGCCGGAAGATGTTCAGGAACAGGTAAATATCAATATAAAATATGAAGGATATATCCGGCGTCAGATGTCACAGGTGAAACAGTTTAAGAAAATGGAAAAGAAAAGAATTCCGGAAGATATTGATTATGAGGATGTTGGAAGTCTGAGGATTGAGGCAAGACAGAAACTGTCTAAGATCAGGCCAGCGTCCATCGGGCAGGCTTCAAGAATTTCAGGTGTTTCGCCGGCAGATATTTCGGTGCTGTTGATTTATCTGGAACAGATGCATCACAGGAGATAAAAATGGAAAGATTAAGACAAAAAGCTGAGCAGATGGGGCTGTTTCTGGATGACAGTCAGACTGCCTGTTTTCAGAAATATTATGAAATGCTGGTTGAGAAGAATAAAGTGATGAACCTGACCGCTATTACAGAAAAAGAGGAAGTTATAGATAAACATTTTGTGGATAGTCTGGCTTTTGTAAAAACCGGATTGGAAACATCTGGAAAAAAGCTCCTGGATCTTGGAACAGGGGCAGGATTTCCAGGGATTCCTCTTAAGATTGCATTTCCGGAAATGAAAATTCTTTTGCTGGATTCTTTGAATAAGAGAGTTCGATTCCTGCAGGAAGTCATTGACGCACTTGGGCTGGAGGGAATTGAAGCCCTGCACGGCCGTGCAGAAGATTTTGCAAAACAGAAAAAATACAGGGAAAACTTTGACTATGTGGTTTCCAGGGCCGTTGCCAATCTTTCTGTTTTGTCAGAATACTGTATTCCATATGTATCAGCAGGAGGATATTTCCTGCCGTATAAATCCGGTGATGTAAGTCAGGAAATAAAAGAATCAGAAAAAGCAGTGAAGATTCTTGGAGGAGAAATGGAAGATGTAGTATCCTTTGAGATTCCGGGAACGGATATTCATCGTACGATACTGAAAATAAGAAAAAAGAAAGCAGCCCCAAAACGCTTTCCGAGAAAAGCGGGGCTGCCATCAAAAGAGCCGATTCATTAAAAGAAAATCCGGCATATATTCAGCAGACTCTCAGGATCCTCCAGCTGAGGAAGATATTTTGTATTATGAACAAAGCTTCCTTCGATGGAAGGGTTGACGACCTGATATTGTTCCAGTGTATTTTGAGCATCCGGTATATTCTGACCGATAGCAAGGTAAATACTGTTGTCCACATTCTTAAGGGCATTCATCAGGTTGCAGTCAATATATCCTGATTTCAGGCTGGCATATAAATATCTGCATCGGGATCCGCCCAGATGAGCCGCATTATAGTAAGCATTTACATATGAAGCTTTTACATTGGATGGATTCTGATAATATTTTTTATAGAAGCGATGTTCCACCATTGGCATGGAATGAATGATATTGTAGGTAAAGGTACCAAAAATCGGGCATTCCAGCATATATTTCAGAAGCATTCTGCGCCGGCCAGGGAAATGTTTTGAAACTGACATGTTATCAGGATTGATAAACAGCAGTTTGTTGAAGTTTTCTTTTTCCATATTGCAGGCCTGTACAACGATAGAACAGGAATTGCCGGCGGCAATAATATCTGTTTTCTCGTGTATAATGTCTTTGATAAAATCATTGATCAGCTGTACGTAGAGATAACTGGTATAGGTGATTTTAGGTTTGTCAGAGCGACCGCAGCCGATCAGATCCATGGTATAGACAGTATGATGTTTGGCAAGAGGATGGATCATATCCCGGTAAACTAATTCATTGCTTCCACTGTTAAGCTGATGAATCAGGAGAATTGGACTTCCATGTCCCTGCTTTGTATAGAAGATATTGCCAAATCTCCATTGATACGTATTAGCATTTGTGGATGGCAGAGCATCTTTCAAACTGCAGATAAAAAAGATGGCACGATTGATCAGATAGATGCCTGCTGTGGTCAGCACGGCAAGCACTGCCAAATTTTTCAGTTTATTATATTTTTTCATAGGTAACTCCTTTCTGTGTCGGGTACCAGCTTTTATACTCTATGATACTATTATATGATAAACTTGCTTTTGATACAATAATACTTTGCTTTCTTCTTTTTTTCGTTTATGATAGAGATAAAGGTGGTTTAAATGGAAAAGAAAATGGATAAAGATAATTTAATCAATCAGATTTATGATTATCTGACACAGGAAGTCAGTGAACACTATAAGACAAAAGAACTTTTATCGAGAGAACTGTATCAGGATCAGAAAGAAAAAGATCGTAAGGTAAAAGATGTATCAGATCAAAATCGGATCTATCAGATTCGAAAAGTCTTTTCTCCCCTCGATTTTGAGGAAGAAACCAAAAAAGAAGATAATATGGTGGACACTTCGGAACTTGACGCCAGGATCAGGAGCAGGAAAAAAGAAATACAGGAAGAAGAAGATAAGATTCATATGCTGTCCGGATATTTGAAAGGTCTGGAAGAAAATTATTTTGTTTCCAGTACCGGGAATCAGAGTGAAGATGAAATCATACCATTTCTTCCTGCGTTTTGGAAACTGATAGAACATGTCAAGGCGGTTCATCCGGACGTACGGATCAATTATAAAAAAACAGATGATCTGTCTGATGTGCTGCTTCATCTGTCCTTTTTAAAAGGATTTTATGCTGTGATTCGTTTTATGTTATATGAAATCGGAGTTTACGTCATAAATATCGAAACGTATATCGATGAGGATAAAACATTAATAAGATTTCAGATGAAGCCGAAAATACCAGGAGACATCTCGATTTTTAAAAATAAAAAGTATACTTTAGACAAAGAATTGACAAAAGAATTTTCTATTGTGAGATGGAAGACAAATTCGGTTATCATACAGGCTTTAATGAAATAAAAACAAAAAGGAGAAAAAAATGAAAGAGAAAATAATCAGCCTATTAGATCAGACGATAGAGGAACTTGATAAGGATAAGATTTCTGATATTCTGGAAATCCCTCCAAAAGAGGATATGGGAGATTTTGCCTTTCCATGTTTTCAGCTGGCAAAAATATTCCGCAAAGCGCCGAATATGATTGCTCAGGAAATTGCTGAGAAGATCCCGGAATCTGATGATCTTTCAAAAGTTGAGGCAGCAGGACCATATGTGAACTTTTATGTAAATAAGGAAGTCTTTGTGAACGAAGTACTCGGCAAGGTTCAGAAGGGATATGGATCTTCGGATATAGGAAAAGGGAAGACGATCTGTATCGATTATTCTTCACCAAATGTAGCGAAAAATTTCCATGTAGGACATCTTCGTACAACAATCATTGGCAATTCGCTGTATCATATTTTTACAAAACTTGGATATCATGTGGAACGCATCAACCATCTGGGGGACTGGGGAACCCAGTTTGGAAAGCTGATCGTAGCCTATAAAAAATGGGGAAGCAAAGAAGCTGTAGAAGAGAGAGGAATTCCGGAACTTCTGGATCTGTATGTAAAATTCCATAAAGAAGCAGAAAAAGATGATTCTTTGAATGACCAGGCAAGAGAATGGTTTGTAAAAATGGAAGAGGGAGATGAAGAAGCTCTTTCTATCTGGAAATGGTTTAAAGATATCAGTCTGGTAGAATATAAAAGAATTTACCGGATATTAAATGTAGATTTTGATCATTATACCGGAGAAAGTTTCTATCGTGATAAAACCGGAGCAGTGGTAGAAGAATTAAAAGAAAAAGGACTTCTGAAAGAAAGCGAAGGCGCAATGATCGTTGATCTCGATGAGTATGATATGGCTCCGTGTCTGATTACAAAGAAGGATGGAAGTTCTATTTATGCAACAAGAGATCTGGCAGCAATCTTCTATCGTAAGAATACGTATCATTTTGATAAATGTATTTATGTTACCGGATTGGAGCAGAAACTTCATTTTGCGCAGGTATTTAAAGTTGTAGAACTGATGGGATATGAGTGGGCAAAGGATCAGCTGATTCATGTGCCTTATGGACTTGTTAGTCTGGAAGGAGGAAAACTCTCTACAAGAAGCGGAAATATTGTTTATGCTGAAGATATTCTGAAAGAATCTGTTTCTAAGATCAAGGAGATTATTGAGGAGAAAAATCCGGATCTTGAAGATAAAGATGATGTGGCTCATAAAGTGGGAATCGGTGCAATTATCTTTAATGATTTGTATAATCAGAGAATTAAAGATGTAACATTTACATGGGATAAGATTCATAGTTTTGATGGAGAAACAGGGCCTTATGTTCAGTATACGTATGCAAGAGCAGCCAGTGTTTTAAGAAAAACAGGACTGACAGAAGTTGGAGAAATAGATCCTTCTCTGATTACAGATCCGACATCAGTAGCACTCTTAAAGGAAATTGAAAAATTCCCTGAAGCAGTTAAAACAGCAGCGGATCGTCTGGAACCATCTGTAGTATCAAGATATGTGATGGGAGTAGCTCAGGCATTTAATCGTTTTTATCATGAGAACCAGTGTAACGTAGAAGATGAGAATCTTATGAAAGCCAGAGTCAAACTTGTTATTCTTGCAAAAAATATTATTTCAGATGCTTTGGAATTATTAGGAATTCAGTGTCCGGAGCAGATGTAAAAATGTATATAGAAAAAGCAGCGCATTTGCGCTGCTTTTTCTATTTCATGGAAATGGTTTTTTGTAAAATAAAAATGCTCCGTAAGGATCATATTATGAAGAAGCAGCAGTCCGCCGCAGACGAAAAATATTGTAAAGCAGAATTCTTTCTTTATGGGATTTCAAAAAATGTTTCACGTGAAACATTTTTTGAATGATATCTTTTTTTTATACAAATGTTTCACGTGAAACATATAGAAAAGAAAAAACAATAGTGTTATAATGAGTTCTAAAAGGAGAATCATATGGGAAGAATTATTGCTATTGCGAATCAAAAGGGAGGCGTGGGAAAGACGACCACAGCCGTAAATCTTTCAGCAGCTTTGGCAGCCCGAGGCAAGAAAACCTTGATTATTGATATGGATCCCCAGGGAAATACAACGACAGGATTAGGCCTGGACAAAAATAATCTGGATAAGACCATATATGAAGTAATCACAGATGAATATTCTATCCAGGAATGTATTCGAGAAGAACTTTTCGATAATTTATCACTTCTTCCTGCAAACCGCAATCTGGCCGGCGCAGAGATTGAATTGATGACTGTGGATAGAATGCAGTATATTGTGAAGGAAAATCTGAAAAAAATCAGGGATAATTATGATTTTATCATTATTGACTGCCCGCCGGCGCTTGGAATGCTGACAGTAAATGCAATGACAGCAGCGGATACGGTAATCGTACCAATTCAATGTGAATTTTACGCACTGGATGGACTGACTCAGCTGATCTATACGATTGAACTGATCCAAAAGAGCCTGAATCCAAAATTAACTATTGAGGGTGTGGTTTTTACAATGTATGATGCGAGAACGAATCTTTCGCTGCAGGTTGTTGAGAATGTTAAATCTTATTTGAACCAGAATATCTATAAGACCATCATCCCAAGAAATGTAAGACTGGCTGAAGCTCCTAGTCATGGACTTCCGATCAATCTTTATGATCCAAGTTCAGTAGGGGCGGAGAGTTATGGATTTCTTGCGGAAGAAGTAATTGAAAATGGAGGGATGGAATAGTGTCAGGAAAAAGAAAAGGACTTGGGAGAGGACTGAATACATTAATACCAAGCGCTCCAATTCCAGATGCAAAGATGGAAGATATAGCAGAGATGACAAAACAAAAATCTGAATATCCGGAGATGACACTTTCAATTAACGAAATTGAACCAAATCCAGATCAGCCAAGAAATCAATTTGATGAAGACAGTCTGCAGGAACTGGCAGATTCCATTCAGCAGTATGGGGTTTTGCAGCCGCTTCTTGTAAAGAAAAAAGATGGATATTATGAAATCATTGCAGGAGAACGCCGCTGGAGAGCTGCCAAAATAGCAGGAGTAGACAAGGTTCCAGTCATTGTGAGAGACTTTGATGAAAATGAGATTGTTGAGATCGCTCTGATTGAGAATATTCAGAGAGAGGATTTAAGTCCAATCGAAGAGGCGCTGGCTTATCAGAGACTTATGAAAGAGCATCATTTAAAACAGGATCAGATTGCTGAAAAAGTAAGTAAAAGCCGTGCTGCGATTACGAATTCGCTTCGACTTTTAAAACTTGATCCGAGAGTACAGGATATGCTGGAAGAAGAGATGATCAGCACGGGACATGCACGGGCGCTGCTTGCGATCCATGACGGAGATCTGCAGTATGAGATTGCAGTGAAAGTATTTGACGAGAAGCTCAGTGTAAGGGACATTGAAAAAATGGTAAAGGATCTGAATCGTCCAAAGAAAGAAAAAGCGAAGGAAGATACAGAGTATCAATTTCTGTATAAAGATTTGGAAGAATCAATGAAGCAGATCCTTGGAAGTAAAGTCAGCATTAAAAATAGAAAAAATAATAAAGGAAAGATTGAAATCGAATACTATTCCAGAGATGAACTGGAGAGAATTGTAGATATGATTCGATCAATTTAGGAGGAACACATAAAATGTTAGACATGTTAAGGAGCATCGATCCCCTGTATTTGATTCTGGGGCTTTCGGGTGCGTTTTTACTTGCTTTTCTGCTGATCATCATCTTGCTGGTGAAAGTCAGCCGTCTGAAAAAAAGATACAGGATTTTTATGACTGGTCATGATGGAAAATCCATGGAAGAAAAAATTTATGAAAACTTTGATGTCATGAATGATATTGTAGGAGAACAGAGAAGAATTGACCGGGACATGAATAAAATGAGAAAACAGTACTCTCATGTATTTTCTAAAATGAAAGTGTATAAGTACAATGCCTTTCCTGATATGGGAGGCGAGACAAGTTTTGTGATCGGCCTTCTGGATGACAATAACAATGGAACTTTATTAAATGGAATGAACAGTCAGAACGGCGCCTATGTTTATGCAAAAGAAATTGTAAATGGAGAATCCAAAACTGCTTTATCAAAAGAAGAAATCATAACATTAGAAGACTGTATCAATCAGTAAAATATAATCATTATTGGAGGAAATTATGTTAGATATTAAATTTTTGAGAGAAAATCCGGAGATCGTGAAACAGAATATTAAAAATAAGTTTCAGGATCAGAAACTTCCTTTAGTTGACGAAGTGATCGAACTCGATAAAGAAAACAGGGAAATTAAACAGGAAGTACAGGGTCTGAGAGCAAAAAGAAATAAGATGTCCAAACAGATTGGCGCATTGATGGGACAAGGAAAAAAAGAGGAAGCAGAGGAAGTAAAACAGCAGGTAACATCCTTTGCAGATCGGATTGAAGAGCTCTCTGAGAGAGAAAAAGAAGTAGAAGAGAAGATCAAAAAGATCATGATGACGATTCCAAATATCATTGATCCATCCGTACCGATCGGAAAAGATGACAGTGAAAATGTGGAAGTTGAAAGGTTTGGCGAACCAGTTGTTCCGGATTTCGAAATCCCATATCACACAGACATTATGGAAAGTTTTGACGGAATTGATTTAGACAGTGCAAGAAAAGTAGCAGGAAATGGTTTTTACTATCTGATGGGAGATATTGCCAGACTTCATTCTGCAGTGATTGCTTATGCAAGAGATTTTATGATCAACCGTGGATTTACTTATTGTGTTCCGCCGTTTATGATTCGAAGCAATGTCGTAACAGGAGTTATGAGTTTTGATGAAATGGATGCCATGATGTACAAAATTGAAGGAGAGGATCTGTATCTGATCGGTACCAGTGAGCATTCTATGATTGGAAAATTCATTGATACTACATTAGAAGAAGAATCACTTCCAAGGACATTGACAAGTTATTCTCCATGCTTCAGAAAAGAAAAGGGAGCTCATGGTATTGAAGAAAGAGGAGTCTACCGAATTCATCAGTTTGAAAAACAGGAAATGATCGTTGTCTGCAAGCCGGAAGAAAGCAAAGACTGGTATGAAAAATTGTGGAAAAATACAGTAGATTTATTCCGTTCTATGGATATTCCGGTAAGAACACTGGAATGCTGTTCCGGAGATCTTGCAGATCTGAAAGTAAAATCTGTAGATGTAGAAGCATGGTCACCAAGACAGAAAAAATATTTTGAAGTAGGAAGCTGCTCTAATCTTGGAGATGCTCAGGCAAGAAGATTAAGAATCAGAGTCAAAGGAGAAAATGGAAACTACTTTGCTCATACACTGAATAATACAGTTGTTGCTCCGCCAAGAATGCTCATCGCGTTCCTGGAAAACAACCTCCAGGAAGATGGAAGTGTTCGGATTCCAGAAGTATTACGGCCGTATATGGGCGGAATGGAAGCAATGATACCAAAAAAATAAGACAGAAAGCAGAGGCAGCGGATAATGGAAAAAGGGAAAATCTTAGTAATAGAAGATCATAAACCGATCCGTGATGAACTGTGCGGCTTCTTATCCAGATATGGATATGAAGCAAAATCTCTGACGAACTATGAAACAATAATTGAAGATTGTATAAAAGAACAGGCAGATTTGATACTTTTAGATATCAATCTGCCTGTTCTTGATGGATATTATATTTGCAGGGAAATCAGAAGCCGGTCAGATGTCCCGATTATTGTGGTAACGAGCAGAGACAGTGAAATGGATGAATTAATGAGTATGAATCTGGGAGCAGATGATTTTGTTACAAAGCCATATAATACCCAGATTCTGATGGCAAGGATTGAATCAATTCTAAGAAGAAGTCAGAAAACAGAGACGCAAAATGCAATTGTGTGTAAAGGACTGAGAGTATGCTTGAACGACAGTACTGCAGAATATGAGGGAAGAAAAATCGAACTGACGAAAAATGAAATACGTATTCTGTATACATTAATAAAGCATCAGGGGAGCATTGTTTCCAGAGATGAATTGATGGAAATGTTATGGCAGTCTAATGAATTTATAGATGATAATACTCTGACTGTTAATGTAAATCGCCTGAGAAAAAGAATGGAATCCATTGGATGGAAAAATCAGATTCATACAAAGAGAGGCCAGGGGTATATAGTATGACGGTCAGAGAGTATGTCAAAGACTATAAGATGAATTTTATTCTTCAGATTCTGTTTTTTGTGATTCTTATATTTATTTTACTTACTCTGAATCTGGATACGTTTGCAGTCATCTACATTGCATGGATTGGTATTTTATGTATGCTCATTGCGGCTGTCTATGACTATATGAGGAAGAGAAGATTTTATCATGATCTGAAACAATATTTTGGAACAATGGATCATAAATATCTCATTTCGGAAATGCTGGGAAAACCAGAATTCATGGAAGGAAAAATGTTCTGGAATTATATGCAGGATATCTGTAAAGATGCAAATGATGAACTTTTGAATTATAAACGGCAGTCCGCGGAATACAGGGAGTATATCGAGATGTGGATCCATGAAGTAAAGACCCCGGTTGCCGCAATGAAACTGATAGCGGAAAATCATCCGGATGAGCGGATGAAGCAAATGGCAGAAGAAGTAGAAAAGGTAGATTATTATCTGGATCAGGCGCTGTATTATGCCAGAAGCAGCGGCGTTGAGAAAGACTATATGGTAAAGGAACTGAATATAAAAGAAGTTGTGGAAAAAGTGTTAAGGACCAATGCCAGACTGTTGATAAAATCAAAAGTAAGAGTCAGAATGGAAAATCTGGAAAAGACAATTTACAGTGATGAAAAGTGGATTGAGTTTATTTTGAAACAGATTATCATCAATGCAGTAAAATACAGGAGAGAGGGAGACTGTCAGATAGAGTTTCGGGCAATAGAATTATCAGAACAGGTTATTTTGGAAATTACGGATAATGGCATAGGAATTTCTCCGAGAGACCTTCCAAAAGTAACACAAAAAGGATATACTGGAACTACAGGACGAAAATATGCAAAATCAACAGGAATGGGATTATATCTGTGCAGCTGTCTTTCGAGGAAGCTGGGGCTTCATTTTTCCATTGAATCGGAAGAAGGGGCCTGGACCAAAGTCCGCATTGGATTCCCGAGAAATTCCATGACATTTCTGAAAAAGGAAGAATAATCAGGAGGTTTTGAATGTTAGCAGATTATCATGTACATTCTTATTTTAGTGAAGATACTGACTGTCCGATGGAGAAAGAAATAAGGAAAGCCATTGAGACAGGTCTGGATGAACTTTGTTTCACTGAGCATGTCGATTATGGAATCCCGACAGTAGATCAATGTGATTATGACAGCTATTTTGAGGAATTCTTCAGAATGAAGGAAAAGTACCAGGATCAGATCTGTCTGAAAGCGGGAATTGAATTTGGGGTTCAGGTTCATACGGTTCCGGAATATGAAGAAGCATTTAAAAAATATCCTTTTGATTTTGTACTGCTTTCTTTCCATCAGGTAGATGACAAAGAATTCTGGAGACAGGATTTTCAGAAGGGAAAAACGCAGGAAGAGTATAATCGAAGATATTATGAAGAGATTCTGAAAACAGTAAAAATTTATAAGAATTACAGTGTGATTGCACACATGGATGTAATCAAACGATATGATCTTCAGGGAGAGTATCCGTTTGAAAAAATACAGGATTTAGTGAAACAGATTTTTGAAGTGATCATTCCGGATGGCAGGGGAATCGAGCTCAACACATCAAGCAGAGCTTACAAGTTAAAGAGTCTGATGCCTTCCAGAGAGATTCTTGAGCTGTATCATCAAATGGGAGGAGAAGTCATTACCATTGGATCAGACGCCCATAATGAAGAGAGGATTGGGGAAGATGTGAAAGAAATGCAGGAACTGCTCAAAGAAATCGGATTTCAGGGAATCTGCACTTTTGACCGGATGCAGCCGGTCTTTCACCCATTTGAAGCATAATCAGACAACGGGAAGTCATAATCCGGCAGAGGAGGACTTCCCGTTTGGTTTTTAAGAATCTTCTTCCGGTTCCACATCTTCAGGAATGAAAGGAGGTTTATAAGGATACAGATCCAGATAAGCTTCATCCTCTTCTTCTGTGGCTGGCTCCACCCGGATCAGGCCGGTGCAGTCAGATGCGGAACAAACACTGCAGTAGTCAAAGATATGTTCGTCAATTTCTTCGTTGGTTAACTGGCGTTTTTTCTTTTTCTCCATAAAAAATCAGCCCCTTTCGTAAAGATAGTATGGCTGATTTTTTTCATCCTATGCAGATTATTTGTCCAGAAGAATCAGAGCGATCAAAACCAGATCTTCATCTCCGATATTTTCAATACCATGTCCACAGCCGCTCATAGTATAAGTTGTGTCGCCGGCATGAACTTCATAGGTTTCTCCATTATCATTGTAAAGACCAGTGCCCTGGAGAATATGATAGGCTTCTCCTTCATCCTGATGTTCATGATATCCAAAAGAACATCCTGGCGGAATTACGATCTTGCCAAATAAACGGCTGCTGTTTTTCATTTCTGTTTTCGTAAGAAAACTGGTTTTATAAATGGTTCCTTTGCCGCCGCGGGCATTTTCAACTGCTTCCATTTTTACATCTTCATTTTTCAGATACATGATGCCACCTCCGTATAGATTTTTCTTTAATTCAAGTATAATGGTTTTCAGATGAAAAAACAATGATGGATGAAAAGTGACAGAACTGTAAGATAAGCGTAAGCAAATTCGATGGAAGAAGAGATTCGCTGATGATATATTAAAATTAAGCTGAGAGGCCGGAAAGCTGAAAAAAAGAAAGAAGGAGAGTGCATAGACATGAAGCCGATTCTTGAGGTAAAGAATATAGAAAAATATTATGGAAATAAAGGAAATGTAACGAAAGCGATCAACCGGATCAGCTTTGATGTGGAGCCGGGAGAATATGTAGGAATTATGGGAGCCTCCGGAAGTGGTAAGACGACACTGCTCAACTGTATTTCAACGATTGACAAAGTGACATCCGGAAGGATCCTGGTCAATGGAAAGGATATTACGAAACTGAAAGGGAAGCAGCTGTCCAGATTTCGAAGAGAGCAGCTGGGATTTGTTTTTCAGGAGTTTAATCTTCTGGATACACTGACCATATATGAGAATATTGCTTTGGCTCTGACCATCATGAAGACGCCGGCAAAAGAGATAGAAGACCGGGTCAGATCCATTGCGGAGCGTCTTTTGATCGGAGATATCCTGGAGAAATATCCTTATCAGGTTTCCGGAGGACAGAAGCAGAGAACCGCGTGTGCCAGAGCCATTGTTTCCAATCCGTCTCTGATCCTGGCAGATGAACCGACAGGAGCTTTGGACAGCAAATCTGCGAGGATGCTTCTTGACAGCATTGAAACGCTGAACCTGGAACTGAATGCAACCATTCTTATGGTAACTCATGATGCATTTACCGCAAGCTACTGTAAGAGAATCCTGTTTATCAAAGACGGCAAGATTTTCAATGAACTGATTCGGGGAGACGACTCCAGAAAACAGTTTTTTGATAAGATCATTGAGGTTGTGACTCTGCTGGGAGGTGACAGTACCAATGTATTTTAAGATCGCACTGCATAATGTAAAAAAGAGTATAAAAGACTATACCATCTATTTTCTGACACTGGCGTTCGGAATCTGTCTGTTCTATCTGTTTAATTCTATTCACAGCCAGCAGGCGATCCTGGAAATCAATGAAAGTCAGAGATCCATGCTGGCACTCATTCAGACAATGATCAGCGGAATCTCCATTTTTGTAGCGGTGATCCTGGGACTTCTGATCATCTATGCCAATCAGTATCTGATGAAGCGCCGTCATAAGGAAATGGGAATCTATCTTCTGCTGGGAATGGAGAAAGGACAGGTGTCCAGAATTCTGATTCTGGAGACACTGTTTATCGGAATTTTCGCCCTGGCAGCAGGTCTGGCAGCAGGTATTTTTCTGTCACAGGGATTTTCCATTCTGACGGCAAAAATGTTTGCGGTAAAAATGAAAGAATTTCAGTTTATCTTTTCCAGAGAGGCTTTTCTGCAGACCATCCTGTATTTTGTGCTGATATTTCTGATCGTTATGTTGTTTAACGGAGTATCCATATCGAGATATAAGATCATCGATCTGCTGCATTCCGGAAAGAAAAATCAGAAAATGAGAATCAAAAATCTGTGGATTTCAGTCGTTCTGTTTATCATATCCATTGTCTGCCTGGGAGCGGCATATTACAATATCTGGGAAAATGGAATGATGCAGGTAGACTGGCAGTTTAAGCTCAGTATTGTACTGGGAATTGCGGGAACTTTTCTATTCTTTTTTTCTCTGTCCGGATGTTTCCTGAATCTGGTGAAAGGAAGAAAAGGTTTTTATTATCGGGGATTGAATCTGTTTATTTTCCGGCAGCTGAATTCAAAGATTACAACGACCTTTATTTCCATGTCCATGCTGTGCCTGATGCTGTTTCTTGCCATCTGTGCATTCGCCACGGGAACCGGCATGGCAGAGACGCTGAACAGCAATCTGGAGGCAGTGTCGCCGTTTGATTATTCTCTGTATGTCAATTCAGATGAAGATGGAAATCTGAAGAGCGGAGACGAAGTTTTGAACGATCTTAAGAGGGATGGAATTGAAATTGAGAAATATGCGGAACCTGTAAACACTATAACATTGTATTATCAGAAAGACGGGACAGACCGGAATCTGACCATGGAACCATTTCTGAAGGGAAGGGAATCACTGAGTAGTTATCCGAAAAAACAGGTGGAGGAGCTGATGGACGAAAACATATCTCTGATCCGGCTGTCCGATTACAATAACTTTCTGAAAATAAAGGGAAGAGATCCCATTACTTTGAAGAAGAATCAGTATGCTGTCAGCTGCAATTTTGAAAATGTAAAAGACGCGTTTCAGGATGCGGTAGATGACGGGCAGGAACTGACAATCAATGGACAGAAAATGAAGCCGCTGGGAAGAATGCTCACGGATGTGTATGTGAATACATCCATTCAGATGGATGCGGGAACGCTGATCCTGCCGGACGATGTGATGGATAAAATGCAGATAAAGCCGGTTTTCGGTTATATTAATATCCTCTGGAAATCTTCGTATTCCGGTCATTCCGAAGTCTTAAGCCATGAGATCGAAGATGTATACGGCGATGACCAGATATCTCCATCCGGAAATCAGAGACCGTTTCAGTCTTCCTTTTCCAGGGAAGAGGTCTATGAACAGGGGGCTGGACTCAGTACGATTATTATCTATATTGCGATCTATATCGGAATTGTATTTCTGATCACCAGTGCGGCGGTTCTGGCGCTGCAGCAGCTTAGTGAGAATGCGGACAATCTTCCAAAATACCGGCTTCTGGCAAGGCTGGGAACGGAAGACCAGATGATCAGAAGCGCCATAAAGGCACAGATTATCACATATTTCCTGATTCCGATGAGTCTTGCCCTGGTACATTCCTATGTGGCAATCAGAATTGTCTCCATTGTGATTTCTCAGCTGGGACATATGGATGTTGCCGGCGCAGTGTTTAAATCAGTTGCGGCAGTTTTATGTATTTATGGAGGATATATGGCAGCAACTTATTTTGGCAGTAAAAATATGCTGCGGGACAGATCGTAAAAGTGAATAAATGACTGATTATGAAAGAAAATGATTGACTTTGATTGAAGAGGTGATATAATAAACATATAAATGATACAGAGGTGATAAGATGCTGGCTCAGGAAAGATTTGAAAAGATTTTGGAAATACTGCGGACAGAACAGTCGGTGACCGTGACAGAACTTACCAAGAAGCTGAATATATCAGAATCGACGATTCGAAGGGATCTGACGGCGCTGAATGATCAGGGGCTGCTGATCAAAGTTCATGGAGGAGCAACAGCAGTAAAATCTGTGCTGTCGAGAGAAGAAGCGGTTGCCCAGAAATCAGGGAAACATCTGAAAGAAAAAAGAGCGATAGCCAAATATGCCGCCGGATGTATCGGACCGGAAGACTTTGTGTATATTGACGCGGGGACGACAACGGAGCTTATGATCGATTTTCTGACGGAAAAAGGGGCAGTTTATATTACCAATGGAATCAGTCATGCGAGAAAGCTTATGAATGCCGGATACCGGGTATTTCTGCTGGGAGGCGAGATGAAAGCGGTAACAGAGGCAATCATCGGTGAGGATGCCCTGGAAAATCTGGAAAAGTACAATTTTACCAAAGGATTTTTTGGAGCCAACGGAGTTGATCTGGAGAAGGGATTTACCACTCCGGATCCTAAGGAAGCGGCGGTAAAGAAAAAAGCACTGCATCACTGCAGCAGGGCATTTGTACTGGCGGACAAAAGTAAATTCAATCAGATATCTTCTGTAAGATTTGCGGAGATTCAGGATGCGGAAATCATTACAGAACAGCTGGATGATAAAAGATATGAGACACTGACAACGATCAAGGAGGTATTTTCATGATATACACAGTAACATTTAATCCTGCAATTGATTATGTAATCAAAGTAGACGATCTGACACTGGGAAAGGTAAACCGTACCAAGAGAGAGGATGTGTACTGCGGAGGCAAAGGAATCAATGTATCCAATGTATTGTCTAATCTTGGAATTGACAGTGTAGGTCTTGGATTTATTGCAGGATTTACCGGAGATGCCATCGAAGCGGGAGCGAAAAAACTGGGATTTCAGCCAGATTTTATCCGCCTGAGAGAAGGGATGACAAGGATCAATGTCAAGATCAAGTCAAATGAGGAAAGCGAGATTAACGGACAGGGACCAGTCATTCATGATGATGAACTGGAACAGATGTTTCAGAAGATCGATCAGCTGAAAGATGGAGATATGCTGGTGCTGGCAGGAAGCATTCCGGCAAGTCTTCCGGAAGACATTTATGAAAGAATCATGGAACGGCTCCAGGGCAGAGATATTCAGATTGTAGTAGACGCAACGAAAGATCTTTTACTGAATGTACTGAAATATCATCCATTTATGATCAAACCGAACAATCATGAATTAGGGGAGATGTTTGGGATTGAATTAAAAGATAATGATGAGATCATCGAACATGCGAAGAAGCTTCAGGAAAAGGGAGCAAGGAATGTTCTGGTTTCCATGGCAGGTGATGGTGCGATCCTGGTAACAGAAGATGGAGATGTGCACATGGGTCCTTGTCCGAAAGGTGAAGTAAAGAATTCTGTAGGGGCAGGAGATTCTATGGTGGCAGGATTTATTACCGGATATTTAAAGAGCAATGGTAATTATGAAGAAGCACTGAAAATGGGAACAGCGGCAGGAAGCGCCAGCGCCTTTTCAGAGGATCTGGCAACCGGCGAAAAGATCATGGAATTATATAAACAATTATAAAAACGGTATCAGAATATGTTAAAATGAGTCTGAGCATTTGGAAAAATGCCAGGCTCATTTTTGTATCTTAAAATAGAAAAAGAAGGGGATCAGAGATGACAAAACAGGAAGCAAGATATCTGGCAGGCACGATCAGGAACAGACTTTCCGATTTTTATCGGGAAAAAGCCAGTCAGGTGATTTTAGAGAAAGTGCAGCAGATGGAAGAATATCAGAATGCAGAGGTTATTTTCTGCTATGTCAGCACAGAGGATGAGGTAAACACATGGCCTGTCATAGGGCATGCTCTTGAGCATGGAAAGAAAGTAGGAGTACCGGTGTGCATTGGAGACGGTATCATGGAAGTCAGGGAAATTACATCATTTTCTCAGCTGAAAAAGGGAGCCTATGGCATTATGGAGCCGGATTCATCCTGCAGAAAGATAGAAAAAGAGGAAATCCAGCTGGCATTGATCCCATGTGTATCCGCAGATCAAACGGGCCGGAGACTTGGACATGGAGCGGGATATTATGACAGATATCTGGCGGATACCCGGTTTGTGAAGGCTGCGTTATGCTGGGGAGAACTGATGATGGACCGGATACCGGTGGATGAACTGGATATCAGAATGGACCGCGTTATTTCAGAAAAGGAAGATTGTGAATAGAAAGGCAGATATTACATGGGAAACTGTCTTGAAACTGAGGATGGAGTAAGATAAGATAATGCCTGTTAAGGGAGAAAGGGTGAGAAATGTGTCAGCAAAACATGAGATCATGCCAAAACGATCGACCGGATCATGGAATATGCCTGAAACGATCCGGCCGGGATTATGGAAAATTGAAATTGATCAGACTACCGGCCGGCATGTTCTGGAGGCAGAAGAGGAAATGTTCTCTCTTCTGGGAATTCCTGTAGATATGGGAGGAGAAGAGCGATGGCTTTACTGGCTTGAAAGAGTTGCAGAGAAAGACCGGGACTATGTAAACTGGGTGATTCAGCTCATGATTGCGGTTCAGAAGCCGATGGAGGCTGAGTTTGGATGGAATCATCCAAGAAGAGGAGAAATCAGATTATGCTGGACCGGAATTTTTACGGCAAGAGAAGGGAATACAGTGGTGCTGGAGGGATACGGCAGGATAATGGAAGATATCATTCGTATATCATCAAAAGATACGGAAGATACGATGGTCGTGGAAAAGAAATATCTGATCAAAAGCGATTTCTATCAGACACTGCTTTCTGAGATGACAGGATATATGGAAGTGGATCTGGATTCGGGGATTATCCACAACAGCGGCGGAATCTGGAAGAGATATGCACAGGAAGGTCAGGAAAAGCATCTGAACTTTCAGTCGTTGGGTAAAAAATATATCAAAGAAGTGGTTATAGAACAGGATTTTAACCTCTATACAAAAAGTATGGATCTTAAAAAGATAAAAAAAATGTACCGGGAAGGAAAAAATACAATCACATGTCAGTTTCGCCGTCTGGTGGGAGCTTCCATTTATCACTGGATGGAACTGGTGATCCATGTGTTTGAAGAAGGGGAATCCGGGAAAATATACGGACTTTTCTATATTAAAGATATTGACGAGACAAAAAGAAAATATCTTGAGCAGGAACGGGCAGCAGCGACAGATCCGCTGACCAATGTAATGAACCGGAGAAATTTTGAAATGTTAGTACGGGAAGCAATTCAGCGCAGAAAAAGGACAGAAAAATGCGCACTTCTGGTGTTTGATATTGATAATTTTAAGAAAATCAATGATGCCAGAGGACATCAGGCTGGAGACCAGGTTCTGAAAGAATTTTCAAAAATTTTAACAGAAGCGTTTCGTAAAAGCGATGCAATAGGCAGATTTGGCGGAGATGAGTTTGTTGTATTTGTGAAAGGAATGCCGGAAAAAGCGATCGATCAGAGACTCGGATTTATAAAAGAGAAAATAAAAGAGATCAAAGCGGCGTCCATTACATGCAGTATTGGAATCTGCAGTCTGACAGCAGAAAAACTGGGGTATGACCAGTGCCTGGAAAGAGCTGATCAGGCGCTGTATCAGAGTAAGAAAAAAGGAAAGGATACCTTTTGTTACTGGCATCAAATTTCATAGTAAAAAATCCAGTGGACTCAAAGTAAGAGAACACTGGATTTTTTTGATGCGTTATCTGCCGGAGGCCAGTTCGTTGGCAAGATTTACGATCGTTTCGATCGGATTTGCCAGTTTGCTCTGGTTCATGGCATTGATATATGTCTGACGCTGACTGTATACTGTGTTGACGGCATTCAGAAGCGTTTCGCTTGTAACATCCTCTTCCTGAAGGACATAGCTGTATCCCTGTTTTTCAAAGGATTTTGCATTGAGGATCTGATCTCCGCGGCTGGCATTGAGTCCGAGCGGAATCAGTACATTTGGCTTGCGGAGAGCAAGCAGTTCACAAATGGCATTGGCACCTGCGCGGGATACGACAACATCGGCACATGCGAAATAATGTTTCAGATCATCTTTGACATATTCGAACTGGCGATAGCCTTTTCTTGTGTCCAGAGACTGATCCAGATTGCCGCGCCCGCACAAATGGATGATCTGATAGGTTTTCAGCAGTTCATCCAGGTTGTTTCGAATCGCATTGTTGATTGCCACAGAACCTAAACTTCCGCCGATGATCAGAAGAACCGGTTTGTCTGCCTGGAATCCGCAGAGTTTAAGGCCGGTTTCTTTCCTGCCCTGGAATAATTCCTGACGGATTGGAGATCCAGTAAGCACAGCCTTGCCTTTTGGAAGATGTTCTATGGTCTCAGGAAAGTTGCAGCATACTTTGCTTGCGCTTGGAATGCTGAGTTTATTGGCAAGACCCGGGGTCATGTCAGATTCATGGATGATGACCGGAATATGAAGTTTTTTAGCGGCAATAACGACAGGAACTGTGACAAATCCGCCTTTTGAAAATACTACATTTGGATGCAGCTTTTTAAGGATTTTTTTCGCTTCAAAGTAGCCTTTGATGACACGGAACGGATCAGTGAAATTTTTCAGGTCAAAATACCGGCGGAGTTTCCCGGATGAAATACCATAGTAAGGAACTCCGATATCATCGATCAGTTTACGTTCCATGCCTTCATAAGAACCAATATAGGCAATATCATATCCCTCATCGATCAATTTTGGAACAAGAGCCATGTTCGGTGTTACATGGCCGGCAGTGCCGCCTCCGGTTAAAACAATGCGTTTCATGTTATCTCCTCCCCTGATTAATGATTTTCTTCATACTGTTTTAATGCCCGGGACAGCTGATCCGGACATGAAGTTCCGCGGAATCCGCACTGAATGCCGGAAAGCTTGTCAATCACTTCCTGAACCGGAAGACCTTTGGCAAGGGCTGCAACACCGGTTGTGTTTCCCTGGCATCCGCCGATAAATTTAATATCTGTAAGAATTCCGTCTTCTATTTCAAATTCAATGGCACTGGAACAAGTACCTTTTGTCTTATATACCATAAGTTTCTCCTCCTAATCGTAATCATAGATGAATGATAAAAGTTCAATCATCACACTATTATAGCACAAATGAGCATACTCCATAAAGAAAGAATTGTCATCAGGAAATTTGACAAATCTAGCATTGCTTTTGATAGTTTGCATGAAAGCACCATGATAAAATGAAAACAGAAAAAGAAATGAATAGAACAGAAATGAGGTATTGCCTATGAGTAAAGTGTTTGATGAAGACAGTATTTTATTAAATGAATCCTTTAACGATAAGACTGCGGCAATTCGGAAGGCCGGAAAGATGCTGTATGACAGAGGATGTGTAGAACCGGAATATATTGACGCAATGATTGAGAGAGATGAAAAAGTATCAGTATATATCGGAAATGGAGTAGCGATTCCTCATGGGGTTGCCGGTTCAGAACAATATATTAAGGCTTCCGGAGTGTCATTGATCCAGGTACCGGATGGCGTTGACTTTGGAGAAGACAGGAAAGCTTACATTATCATTGGAATTGCCGGCGTCAATGATGAACATCTGGATATTCTTGCCAAGCTGGCAGTTACATGTTCGGATATGGAAAACGTGGAAAAGCTTAGAACAGCCAGAAGCAAACAAGAGGTTATCAGTATATTGTCGGATGTATAAAGAAAAGAATTGAAAACAGCAAAATCCGTTTCAGTTTTTTTGAGAAAATCTGAAACGGATTTTTCCATATTTACAGGGAACTTTGATGATTTTGTTATCTTAATTTCTTTTTATAGATCAGAGTACCTGCAATTCCGGCAGCAGATACGATAAATAGCATAAGCCATACATCATATGGAGCCTCGTCGCCGGTTTTTGGGGATGTTTTGCTGGTTTCTTCCTGAGTGGCAGCAGGATTTTTGCTGTGATCAGATCCCTGGACTGGTTTTAATTGATCATTGGAAGTCTCCGTCTTAGGAGGCTCAGGAACAGATGGATTTTTTGTGTCATCCGGGCTGGAAGGATCTTCAGGATCCTGTGTTTCGATCACCGGGATTTCCTCTGTTTTGACTGCTCCGCATACGGTGCAGGTGTAAGTTTTTTCTCCAGCCTGGGCTGTTGTCGGCTCCTTTGTCACCCTGCCTTCATCATACGTATGACCTTTGGCAGATCCTTCGTCTGTGATCGTATCTTTCGCTGTATGGCATACATCGCACACGGCAGTCTTAGTTCCGTCTTCTGTGCATGCGGCATTGTTGTCAGAGACATATTTAGTAAAGGTGTGAGCCGCCAGACTGCCATATGACTGACCGCAGATTTCGCACACTGCCTGTTCCTGACAGGTGGCAGTTCCGCCAGTATGGGTTGTGTGAACAAAACCGGTATAAGAATCCTTATTGAGAATTAAGATCAGATCTTCATAGCCGGAAGCATGGATGATGCATACGCCGGTATCATCATTTCCCCATCCTTCTCCAATCGTGATGCCTTTTAATTCCCATCCATAAGCTCCGTAAATGCCATATTCATTCCATCTCTGATTCCAGGTTACGTATCCTTTTGAATAGGAAATGCCGTTTACTGTGACACCGGACACACTTTTTACCCATTTTTCTGCATTGGAAGACGGGATTACGGCAAAATCACCAGTCGGATCATTGCGCTGTATTGTAACAGAAGGCGGCGTTTTCTCTCCATCAGAATCTTGTGCAAAACAGGTAGATGCAGCAAATGAGAGCATCAGAAACAAAGCCATAATGGAAACAGCTAATTTTGTAAATTTTAAATTTTGAACTTTCATTTCTTACTTTTTCTTTCCTCCTTAGATAATGAAATATAAAGGTTAGCTGCAACTAACTAGAATTTCAATTACATTATACTACACAAATTTTCTATGTCAAGAAAATTCTTCCAGTGCAAATCTTTAGAAAAAATGGACGAAAACAGCAGAATTATGATATGCTGACAGATAAGAAGACATATCGGGAGGAAAATTTATGAAAATTGGAATTATAGGAGCAATGGAAGAAGAAGTCAGCCAGCTGATTGAGCAGATGGAAGAAAAAAGAGAAGATACTCTGGCAGGCATGACTTTTTATGAAGGAAAGCTGAGAAAAAAAGATGTTGTAGTCGTACAGAGTGGAATTGGAAAAGTAAATATGGCAGTGTGCACGCAGATACTGATTGACCGGTTCCATGTAACCCATTTGATCAATACCGGTGTTGCCGGAGGCCTGTACAAAGATATCGAGGTAGGAGATATTGTGATTTCCAGCGACGCCCTGCAGCATGATATGGACGCCACTGGGTTCGGTTATGAACCAGGCGTGATTCCGCGGATGGAAACTTCAGTTTTTCAGGCAGATCAGGAGATGGTGGAGACTGCAAAAGAAGTATGTCATGAAGTCAATCCGGACATCCAGTGTTTTGTAGGCAGAGTTGTAAGTGGAGATCAGTTCATTTCTGATAATGAGAAAAAACATCAGCTGATCGAAAATTTTAAAGGCTACTGTGCGGAAATGGAAGGAGCAGCCATGGCACAGGCTGCGTATCTGAATCATGTTCCATTTTTGATTCTGCGGGCAATTTCTGACAAAGCAGATCAGGAAGCAGCAGGAAGTTATGAAGAATTTGAAAAGATGGCAATTTTGCATATTGTTCGGCTTGTTCTTGGAATATTAGACAAGGAATAGTCTAACTTTGTAGGATGGTTTCTCTTAAGTTTCCGTTCCTCTCCTTTTATAATGATAGATAAAGAAAATAAAAGGAGAGATGAGTATGGAGATCTTAAGAGAAACTTTTTTTGTACAAGGACTGGCAGCTGCACTGATCATAGGGATTGTATCCAAAATTATGGTCTGGAAAAGCTACCATAACCTGTTGATTGCATCGGAGGAGATGGACAGGCCTCAGAGACGATGGATCGGGGTGTTGAAGAAAAAATTCGAAAATTATTATCAGCTGGACGCGGATGTGCATAACACAGGCTGTATTGTGGATCAATATTTTGAAAATCACAGACTTCTGGGGATATCGATCACAGTCTGGGAACAAATCCCCGGCCTTTGTGCGATTTTGTGTATGATGCTGGGATGTGCCGGCGCCGCGAGAGGAATTGCCCAGGGGACGGATATTTTCCTCTGGCTGAGGAGTCTTATGCTCAGTGCTGTCGCGGGCTTTCTCATTTTTATGATAGATTCTCTGTTTCAGATGGAACACATGAAACGGATGATTCGGACGAATCTGATCAATTATCTGGAAAATGTACTGCCGAATCGTGTGAATAAATCCATGAAGAAAAAAGAAAAAGATGTCCGGAGACAAAAGAAGAATCAGGAGAATCTGGAAAAAGAAGAAGAGGAAGCTGGAAAAATTGCAGGACACTGGGAGCAGATTGCAAGCGCCAGGGAACTGGAGCTGACTCCGGAAGATATTCAGACACTGAAAGATTTTATCAATGAATTATAAAAAGGAAAATGCTTCATAGAATAGTAAAAAAGAATGGAATAAGAAAATGAAGCATTGGATTCGAATTGCTGCGGCTGCAGGCATTTTCCTGTGTTTGTGTGGATGCGGAGACAAAACTTCGGACCGCAAAAAGGAAGAAGTGAAAACGACGGAAGAGGCGTTGATGGCATTATCTCAGGAGAAAGAAGGCTGGTGGCTGAAGCGGAGAGAAGGAAATCAGCCTCCAGAGGTATCGGATAAAATTGATCTGTCAAAGTATGATGCGTATTATATGGATCCGAAAGCTTCCGATTCGAAAAAAAAGCGGATTTATCTGACCTTTGACTGCGGATATGAAAACGGTTTTACGCCTAAAATTCTGGATGTATTGAAGAAAAAAAAGGTGCCTGCAGCTTTTTTTGTAACCAAACCTTTTATCCGGGAAAATCCAGATCTTGTGAAGCGTATGAAGAAAGAAGGACATGTGGTAGGAAATCACACGGTGCATCATAAGAGTATGCCAAGTCTTTCCGACCGGGATAACAAACAGGAAATTTATGACTGTGCAGAATATTGTAAAGAGGCGACAGGATATGAGATGGATCCGTTTATCCGGCCGCCAATGGGAGAATACAGCGAGCAGAGTTTGAAGCTTACAAAAAAACTGGGGTATAAAACGATATTCTGGAGTATGGCTTATGTAGATTTTGATGTGAACAATCAGCCAGGAAAAGAATATGTCATTGAGCATTTTGATCGATATGCTCATAATGGGGCAATTCCGCTGATCCATAATGTCTCCCAGTCCAATGCAGAGGCTCTGGAGACCGTTATAGAGCATTTGAAGAAAAAGGGATTTGAATTTCTTTCCCTGAAAAAGCTGCCAGACTATTGAAAGAGGAAAGTTTGTTTGATAAAATATATGTATCCGTTATCTATGATACGGATATCAAAGAAATGGGGATTCTCATTCTCTGAGGATCAGGATAAATCAGAGTTTGAGAATGAAAGACTTTCAAAGAGACTTTAGGAGAAGACATGAACAGAATTGCTAAGTTTCACAAAGTAAGTTTTCATCAGTTTGAGGAAAGCTGGAAAGAAGAATTTCCAGATACTCTGCCGGAAGAGATTCAGGAGATTTATGACGGAATTGAACTGCCGCGCAGAGCAACGAAGGGATCAGCGGGATATGATTTCTTCAGCCCGGTGGATTTTGATCTGAAGCCGGGAGAGACTGTTAAGATTCCGACAGGAATCAGGGTTTCTATGAGAGAAGACTGGGTATTGTGCATTTTTCCAAGAAGCGGACTGGGGTTTAAGTACCGCCTTCAGATGAACAATACAGTGGGAATCATTGACAGTGATTATTATTTCTCAGATAATGAAGGACATATTTTTGTGAAATTAACCAATGACACCAACGAAGAAAGAACCATATCGATAGTACAGGGAAGCGGTATGGTTCAGGGGATTTTCTTCCAGTATGGGATTACGGAAGACGATCACGTAAATGAGGTGCGCAATGGTGGATTTGGTAGTACAACAAAGAATCAATAGTGTCAGATGATGAAAGGCCAGGGCAGTTGGAAGCCCTGGTCTTTCGCTGTTTATTAGAAGAATTAAAAATATTATAAAAAAGATAAAACCAATTAAAAATGATTAAATTATATAAAAACGGTTAAAATACCTTAAAAATCATTAAAAACCAATAAAAATGCGTTGGAATGTGATATAATTTTAGAAAAGGAGGTTTGAGTATGGAATTACGTGCAGAAGATGTATTTAGGCCGGGAGCGTTTCCTGAATATACTTATATATCAAGAAAATCTAAAACATCAGATTTATCATATGAGTTTCGATTAAAGCAGGCAATACGAGTTTCCGGGTTTTTGACATCCTTGGTGGGACCATCTAAAATGGGGAAAACAATCCTGTGTGAAAAAGTAATTGGATTTGAAAAGATTGTAGAGATTTCAGGTGCAGATTTCAATGACGATACAGATTTTTGGAAATTAGTTGCCGCAAAAGCCGGATTATCTTATGAAGGACAATTTTTTTCGGAAAGAAAAAATGAGGATACGAAAGATACAAAAAAAGAAACTTTTTCGCTGACAAAAGATAAGATTATCGAATATTACAAAAAAGAAAATCTGGTTTTGGTCATTGATGATTTTCATTATGCACCTGTAAAAAAACGACTTCAAATTGCACAACAATTGAAAGATGCAATCCGGAGGGGATTTAAAGCCATTGTCGTTTCTTTACCTCATAGAGCAGACGAAGCAATACGTCAGAATGCGGATCTATCTGGCCGGCTTAGTCTGATAAATATGGAGGTATGGGAAGTACAGGATTTAAAGGAAATTGCGAAAGTTGGATTTGCGAGATTGAATATTAAAATTGAAGATAGTATAGCTGAAAAAATTGCGGTGGAAAGTCTGTCTTCTCCTCAGCTGATGCAATATATATGTTTGAACATCTGTACTATTTTAGAGATATCTGATGATACTTCATTAGAAGTGAAAGAGGAAATTCTGGAAAAGGCATATCGCTATACAACAGCCAATTTTGAGTACGGAGATGTCGTTACATTAATACAAAGAGGACCTAGTACAAGAGGAAAACGAAGAAATCATTTTCTAACCAAAAAGGGAGAGAGCTGTGACATTTACGAATTAATTGTAAAATCAATTGCGGAAAATCCACCAATTATGAAATTAAAATTTGAGGATGTGAAAGAAAGAATATATCATTTGTTAAAAGAGGACTGTAAAGGACCGACTCCTCAGACGATTAAATCGAGTCTGTCAAAGCTGCAGGAATTATTAAATGGACGGGAAGATATATTCAGAGTATTAGATTGGAAAGAAGGAACTTTATATATTTTGGATCCATTATTTTTGTTTTATCTGCGTTGGGGAGGAAATAGAAACGGTGAATGAGTTTCATAGTATAGAGGAAGCTTTGGCATCTTTTAAAAAAGCTGATAATGAGCAGACATTTGAAATGAATGTAACTTTGTTTAAACAATATTTGAAACAAGATGGGATGAGTGCGGAAGGCATAAAAGAATTTGAAAGAAGAGCATACTATCTTCCAAATGAGTATTCCAAAAAAGATACACAAGAAAGAATGATGGTGGCAAGAGAGAGGGTTATTTCTTATATAGAGCAATTTCTTGATAACGAAGAAAGTAATATTCTGCTTCAAGTATTAGAGCATTATGACTTATTTCTAGAAAATTTAATAGAAAGAGATCCCAATAAAAGGGCCGGAATTAGAAAAGAACAATTGTCTGCATTAAAGATAGAAAATGAATATGATGTACAGCATTTGTTATTTGCGTATCTCAAGCCTTTATATCCGATGGCAAGAACAGAAGTAAATCAGGATACGGGATATGCAACTGTTAGAACAGATATTTCTCTTGATTCTGAGACGGTGATAGAGGTTAAATGTACCAGGCCTTCGATGCAGTTAGGAAAATTGAAAGAAGAGATAGCAGCAGATATGATACATTATAGTGAAAAAAATATATATTTTTTTATATATGATAAAGAAAAGATAATAAAAGAACCTCAAATCTTTAAAAAAACATATGAGAAAATGGTAAAAGAAAAGAATATACATATAACTATTCATCAGCCTAAAATTTTGTAATTTTCAATAAAGGCATCAGCTGTTGTAAAAGCGCTGATGCTTTTTTTTCGACAGGTTGAAGAAAGGATCAATTCTTTATATGATAATGATGAGAGGGATTGGAGACCCAGAGATATTTAGAAAAAGAATTGTTAGGTTCTCGCCTCCAATCTGTAAAAAAATTTGAGTGGCTAGGTATCGATTGTAGGCATGTATGTTGCTTAGTTAATAGTTTCATCGGGTCTCTCAAATCTCTCTCACTTAATAAACCTTAAAAAAAAGAAAAAAGGGAACCAAAATCGAAAAAAATAAAAAAGTCGGATTTTAATGCAGAAAATGTCTATATTTTCCATAAAACGTCGAAAAGACAGACGAAGTCTGCCTTAGATAAGAGAACGACGAGTAAGGATTAAAAAACATGGTGAATGGTATCTATTATCATTGAATGAAATTAGTAGCTTCTTTTGTAAGTGAAGGTATCGCTGTTAACTTTAGCGCCGCCTTTTGATTTGTAAATGGTAACAGTGCTGTACACACGGTAGGTGTAGCCTTTAGTAACATAATAAGATCGACTATATGCATTTAAACCAGTATCGCTATCAGTTCCACTGGTAAGAGTATGCCAGGAACCACCAGAATATCGCTGCAATTTCATGTTAATTGTAGAATAATATGTACCTACGCTAGGGATAACAGTAGTGTAAAAAGTAGCCTTGCCTAAAGTACCAAATGTTAAACCTATGGTGACATTTTGGAACCCTTCCCAGTCATCGGCTGCAGAAACCGGAACGGCAGATGATAGAAGGAACATAGAACAGAGGGAGCAGAGAGCAACTACTTTGCGAAATCTTTTCATAAAAAATCCTTTCTATCCTTACTGCCATAAAAAATGGAATTGGATAGAAAGGGACAAAAAAATAAGACCTTTCGGTCTTATTTAACTTTTATATTTTGTGCGACTTTAATCAGTTCTGATTTTGATTCATCAGAGGTAATAGTAAAAATAGCATGATGTTCATAAAATAAAAGAGTATTTTGAGTATCTTTTAAAAAATAGAATGTTTTGTTTTCAGTGGTAATTTTTTCATAACCATTTGATCGGTTAATATAATTATCATATTTTTGGTTGAGCTGTACAGTGATATATAAAAAAGAATCATTTTTTTGATACTCATATGCTATTTGAGTATTTTCATCTAAGTATTGTTTTTTTGTACATTCATATCCTTTTGGTATGTAATTAAATGAAAAATTTTCATCTTCTTGAGAGTAATTTAAACTTACTTTAGTTTTATCAGAACCGTTATTCATTTTAAATATAAAATTTAAAATAGGTTCTCGGAATGCTTTTACATTCATAGCCGTAACAGATGCTATGCCAATGACAATTACAGCGGCAGCAGCAATCTTCTTTCCTAAATGAAAACGTTCTTTACGTACCTCTTTGCGATAAGCATCTTTGAACATCTTGTCCATACGGTCATCGAAGTCCTTAGGAATGT
>ERZ1643246.563-NODE-563-length-46886-cov-6.027845_pt1 | contig 46886 bp, 39 predicted proteins | sample MGYA00579265_ERZ1643246 | MGnify/ENA primary metagenome ERZ1643246 (study PRJEB29033, sample SAMEA4952261) | chicken gut metagenome | biome: Broiler Chicken; feature: Gastrointestinal Tract; material: Caecum | place: Ireland | collected 2018 | study: Broiler... | reverse complement strand
GCCTTTGCGAATCAGAACGACCTGCCTGCTTTCGTCTTTATCAAATCCGAACTCCAGCTTGTGATTGATCTGTAGAATTGTGCAAAAGCGCAGACAAATTCTTCTTATGCCAGGAAAGTCCGGTTGTCTAATTTACAGCAGATGGCAAAAACAGTTGCCTATACATAAAAAACTGCATATCCTCCAAGTCGGCGGACACTATCAGATGGGGAAAAGTGATCTTTTCTCAGAGGTCATTATTTTAAAATATCTTCTGGATAAAGAAGATTTCCGGACAGCTGGATGTCTGTTCTTAGAGTGAAGTGCTGAATAGGGGCTGCGGCAGCTATATTTTGCACTCTCTTACCCATGAGGTTTTACAGGATTGACTTTTCCGGTCAGCTTCACTATATTTAATTTCGTGATTGCAGTGCGGAAACTTGTGAAGCCCGTGACCGAGGGAAAACCTGCGGGTCTCTCCCTCTTTTCATTTTCCGCATCACTGTTTTCTGGTCTATATAATAATCTGAACTATACAGGGAGTTGAACGAAATGCTAACAAATGGTATCAAAAAGAATATTGTAATCCGTGACAAAGAATCTGCCGCCGCTTTCGTGGAGGCACTGGAAAAAGCTACAGATTTTGTTATTACAAATACATTCCAAATCCTAAATAATATACCCTCCCTCCAAAACAAATTGAAAGGGTAGCATGTAGAATTTGATATGCTACCCTTTCAATTTGTTTTGCTTAGGTATTTTTCCAATAGATATGACTGCCTTCCAAGCGTCCACCCTCCAACTGTTGGCATCTTGAATCGTACATACGTCTATAAAAAACAACGCATATATTTTTTATCCCAATCTCAATTTTGCAAACATTCTCTTCACATAATATTCCCTATTTTTTCCCTTTTGATATTCCTTCCGCAAAAGTATTTTAATGTGGGCAAGATTCGCTTTCCCTTCTATGTGATTAGAAAGCATACGAATAAAAGCATTCTCCAAATCTTCATCTATTTGTCCGTCTTCATCGTGTTCTCTGTATTCATTATATAGGCACTCCAAAATACTGCCGACTTCAAGCTTTTTTACCTCATAAGTCGGTTCTGTATAATACTTTTTATCCATATTTCAAATTTCTCCTTATCTCCTGCTCCACCAACATTTATATATGTAATAACCACCGCAGAGAAGCATTATAACCCGCATCGCAATGCCGTATTTGATAAACTGACTAAAAATGAGCAGCACTACAATGCCTAAAAATATTTTTTCTTTCTTTTTCATCATCAAAAAAACTGATAAGCCGGTTGAGCTGATACGCTTTCCGGTAATTTCATCCCTGAGGTATACTTCACTGAAGTTACCCGGACAAGACTTTGGGTAATATCATAATTTGCACTTTTTAATGAACCTTCTGCAGTATAGTAAATCTGATCCAATCGATTTTCCGGAAAGATATTACAAATCATGGTACTTACCTTTCTAAAATCATTCATATCTTCACAGACTATGATTAGCTGTGCTTTCTTATCATTTTTTTCTTCGATCTCATCAATATATGCTTTAAGTCGCTGAATTTTTCGTGTCATATGATGTTCCCATTCTTCTTTTGTAAAGCGCTTAACATCGAGTCTGGTAAATACCGGTTCTATGACTGTTGTATACAACTTTCCTGAAATTTCGCAGGTAATCCTTGAATTAAAAATAATCCGGCCTTCTGCATCCCTGAAATCAGGCATAAAATTAAAAGTCTTCATATATCTGCTTTTTAATATTTCCGAGCTCACCAACGACGCTGCCGCCTTTTCCATAATCTCCAGAGGAGGAATTATATCTTTCTCCGCTCTTGCATCTGTATTCATTTTAAGCGCCTGATAAATAACCTTGGAAAACTCTGGTGTCGTTGAATATAAAACAATCGTATTCCCATTCAGATCGTACTTAAATCTCCTGAGCATACCCATCGAGCACATTTTCTTGATACGATTCAGCAGTGCATCCCTACCGATATTTTTAGGTACATTTTTCTGTGGCCAATAGTTCCCTAATACCTGAATCGTGGCTGCTATCACTTTTGGAATCGTATATCGATAAAGTGATACTGCATAGCCGATGTATAGATCCGATAGGGCAAACTGGCATTCTCTATGATAAATTGCGATTTTGTCCAAGGAGCTCCTGCAATCAGATTCCGGAACTGTAATCTCCATCCCTGGTTGGTATGCAAACAATACCTTCTCTCCCATCAGTTCCACAATCTCCCTTGCTGCTCTATTTTCAGTCATTGTTTCCATCTTCTACCTCCGCAGCTTCCGCCTCCTGTTCCAATTCTTCCGTATTGTTTTCTATCTCTCGCTCTTCATCTGCTATGTTTTCTTCTGATATTCCCGTACTTTCGTTTTCTTCATCCAACTGTTCAAGCGAAAGTGCCTGAAATACCCTGGCTTTTAAGGAACGCTCCTCTTGATTGATGTAATAAATTGTTCCCATATATTCCATTCCAGGGATAATTGCGAACTGATGACGTTCTGATGGATATTCCACAAATACCTGAATATCATCAAGCCCATTAATCTCTCCAAACCAATTGTTTTCACGCCTGGAAATGCAGCGTATTTTAACAATATCTCCTTTATGATACTTTTCAGCTAGTTCCTGGCTCTCCCAAGGGTCCTGCACCAGTTCTTTTCTTGAGCAGGCATAGTAGTACATACCGTTTTTTCTTTCTACCCGTTCAATCACTTTAACATCAATAATATCGCCATACTGTACTTTACCACGCAATGTTTCCGTATATGTTTTTTTCCAATTTCCTATATAGACAAATGCCGGAATACCTACACCACATAGATCAAGCCATACACCCGTGTCAACAAAATCACCATCTGACATTCTTGTCTGGATTTTCAATACTTTCCCTTTTACTATAATCGGAGTTTGAGTATCTAAATATTGCTGGATAGTCGCTTCAATCTCTGGTCTCTTTTCCATCCTTGCTTCCTGATGGCTAACATAGACAATTTTTCTTACGCTATCTACCGATAATACTTTTACACAATATGTATCCTCTAATTTCTGTGCTCGATATCGGAGGTCATAAGGTCTGCCACTAATCTGATCTGCCGGCATGATGACTGTAATATCCTCGTCTACCAGTGAAAGATCTCCTGTGACAGAATCTACTTTTTCAAACTCCATCATTAAATATGTCCCTTGCTCATATGCGGTAGTATATTTTTTCATGTGGCCGGCGACAGCCTTTACCGTCGGCCGATGGTTATGTGCATTGCTCAAAAACATATCTGTAATATTCTGAAATGTATCCATAAAAAATTCCTCCTAAACAAAAATACTAACTAATTTTGTGATTCCAAATACAAACCCTGTCAAGAGCCCTGGTATCGTAATAATCAAGGCAACAATCGCAAATCTTTTTAATTTTTTATTTAATTTTGCAGTAACTGCAATAAAGGTCCCGCACAATATGGAAATAAGCCCTATGGCTAAAGACCATGCTTTGATCTCTACGAGATGCTTATAGAACATATTGGCTATCCCTCTGATAATCCTTTCTGTAATTGGACCTTCTATCTTAATTTCATCTTCTGTTTCCATACTTTCCCAACCATTTTCCCAGTTTTCATTGATGCTTTCCTGTAAAGAGTCATAAATATCCTTCTCTTTAGCAGAATCATCCTGTGCCAAGACTGATATCGTTTGCGTTGAAAACAGCCATACCATCATTGAAATAACTACTGTTAATGATAGTAAAAATTTTCTCACTGTCATTCCTCCTGCATAAATTCCAGTAGCTCATTACATGAAAATTCTTCTGAATCCTCTATCCTTTTCGCTTGCTTTTCTATGCCCGTCTTTCTTTCAGTTTCCAAATCTTCTCGCACACCCTTATCACTACATTCTGAAAAGCGTTTTTCAATACTGGCAAAAATGTCTTCTTCCTTATCCGGATAAAGTATTATGGCTCTAATCCCATTTTTATCATCCAGCAGACTTTCCATACGGGCATAAATCTCTGCTTTTTCTTCAAGAGAAAGCGCTATTACCGTATCATACGCAATCGAATACAAGTTTCCTAACTGAAGTCTCTTAATCTGCTCTAACATATCCTTATATTCCCGCATAAGCTCTTCGGATCCGCACAATCTCAATCTTTCCCTATATCGTTCAAATCGAAATACACAAAGAATGATGCTATGACCACTACCTACCAGTTTTTTTAGAATCCAATTCAAATATACCCTGTCAGGCAATCCTGTTCCCGCATCCATATACCAGTTCTTCTCCTCTTTCGAGAGTTGAAAAAAAAGTGCAAGCAACATGGAGATACGCATTAATTCTTTTTCTGGTATACGCTCTCTTGTCTTGTATTCTATAATCCATATCGCAGCTATTGGCCACTTCCGTGCAGACAATGGTATCGCTATATGATCCTTAATCCCACCTCGCTGTCCTGACGAAAACGAAAAAGGCTTTCCTGGTATTTCATCTCCCAGTAGTTCTATTTGTCGTCTTAAAAAATCTCTTTCATCTCGATTTTTTACCGTAGAAGATATGAGTTTCCACTTATCCTCATCTCGAGTAAAAAAACTGTGTTCCGTCCCTTCTGTTTGCTGTTCCAACATAGCTGCCATTTCTGCATAAAATTCTCTTCCGCTGTTATGATATAAGTTCAAAAGTTCCGTATAGATTTTTTCTGCTGATATCATTCTTTCTCCTCATTCATTTCTATATTTGCGACTTGTCGAATAATGTGATCTTCATATTGTATCGGTAGGCCTTTAAAGATTCTATTTTGAAGATAATATTGTGTAACCCCATATTCACGTGCTATTTCCGCTACTGTCCGCCGTCCGGATGCTATTAAGAGATAGCCATAGAGACTGTGCAAATAACCCACACTAAAATTAGAACGAAATCCCAGCTCATAACTTGTCCGCTCCAGCATTTTTCGATATGCCTGTGCCTGTAACTGTCTGTTATGTATATTTACACATAACCAATCTTCTAAATCCTCGTCACTTGCATTACATACAGCTACTCTTTGCATTGCATACCAAGCTAATTCCCTACGCATTCTTTCGTCAAGGTGTAACTTCTCACCTGCAAAAATAATTTCCGGCAGTATTTTTACACACCCTTCGTCGCAGTAATACACATCGCTCAACTGCATATCCAGGATATCGTGAATCTTTAAAACACTATGTAGTTGGAATAAATACGCCGGATAAGCGCCTTTATTAAAATCTTTTATATGTTGTCCGAGTTTTTCAAGGTCTGCTGTTATCATACTAATTGAGGGTATATCTGCCATAAACTTCTCCTTTCGCGCTTTGTTTTCAATTTACCTATTGTTGAATAAAAGAAATTTGCACGCCACTTGAACCCTCAACAAGATAACTGCAGGCATTGTCAACCATAGCAGCAATCTGTGATGCGCTGAAATAGCCTTCATTTCCTTCTCTTGTTTTCAAATACAATTTTGCTCCTTTATTTTCTTCTTTCCCAGCAGCCTCCGCCACCTCTGCTCCTGTAAGAATCTTTCCTACATATGAAACCGATTCCTCTGGCTGCGACAGGTCTGCTACGGGCTCTGGCTCACTTGTCGAAATGCTGACCGACTCCGATGGAGGCGATACTTCCACTTCCGGTTCCGCCACATGGTCCGGTTCCGATGTTGCCTCCTGCAAAGAGGACTCTGACTGTATATCGGACTCTTGACTTCCTTGGCTTTCAGCGGATTGTTCTGTTCCCTTGCTTTCGCTTTGTATTTTTTCCTGCTGTAAATGTATTTCCTTTTCAGTCGTTTTCTTTTCATGTTTCTGATCTTCTATTGGCTTAGAGTTAGTTTTACTGAGAGTCACCTTTTCTTGTCCCTCACTTTTTTTACTCTCATTACTCTGGATACCCTGTGATATGATCGGCGTATTTTTCTCTTTCGAAGCCTGGTAATCCGTAATCAAAAAGAAACCAAACAGAACGACTATAATCAGACATACAGATACAGCCACTACTATTCCAACTTTAAAGACTATTGCATGTTTTTCCCTATTTTTTTTGGGTGTTGCTTTAACCTCTGTTAAATCCTTCTGTTTTTCCGCTGTTTCATTCGATGGATATAAGTCCTTAGTATCAAAAATATCCTCTACCGAATCGAAACCAAGAAGATCTGAAATATCCTCGTCAACCATTTCCTCGATATTAGTGCGGTTCTCTCTCTTTTGCACCTCCTGCCCTTTATTATTTTCCAACTGTGTGGATTGGGAGAGTGTTTTTTCAGGACCTGGCATAGGACTCTCTCTACTATGCTGTCGCTTCTTTCTAAAAGGTCTCCAACGTTTCTGATGTTGAAGTTGAAGTGCAAGATATTTTTGAAATTCATCTTCCATCTTCAAAACAGCTTTTGCATTTTCAGACAAATGACGTGTCAGGTATATATTCTCTATGATTTTTACGGATTTTGCAACGTATCTGTATTTTTCTTTCATTTCACTGTCCGTATCAGAATCCTCGATATACTCTAGGTATCCCTGCATTTTTTGTTCATCTACAATTTCTAATGTAGACATTACATCTGCTGCATTCGTAATCTGATAATATTCTCTGCACTCTTTTCGCGTTCTAGGATAAAGAATCAGGTTCATAATATTGGTAGCCGATGCATCTTCCTCAAAAAGCGCATTCAAAATACCTGCTGTATAAAGGATTTTCATGTATACGTTCGCTCTATGTGATTTTCGTAATGAGATAATAATATTTAGATTATAATCATCCATCAGTTCTGCTAATTCTTCGGCTGTATATGGATAATTACTCTGCATTGATTCTTGCAGCAATACAATCCTGAATTCTGGATGTTCTTCGATATATTGTCGTATCCCTTCTTTACGATATCGACTCACACATACGGCCTCATAACCAGCTTCCTCTGCTTTTTCTATCAGAGCATTCTTGACATCCTCTTCTGCTTTACTAGCAAGCCCGCATAATATATACAATTTCTTTCTGTTTTCACGCATAGCACACCTCCTACTGCTCTATTGTCGCTAAAGGTGTACACTCTGCGATCTTCCAGCCATCCTTATAAGTCAATGCAAGTTTAAGTAACTGCATATTCGTAAACTCTCCCATTCCGGATAGGGAATAATATACTTCTGTAATCGTTTGAATTTCAATGCCTTCCGCTAAGTCATAATAGCAAGTAAAATCTTTCAGTTCTGATTTCATCTGGACTGGATTTCCATCCTGGGCTTCCGGATCTTGCAGCGGAACTAGCGTTTCGTATGCCTCTTCCGTCATATACGCTTCAGCCCCTTCATAAAACTGTCTTTCTGCAGTGTCATATGTATAAATCAAATTTATAAATTTATCAATGACTTCTTCAGGCGATACAATGTCTGGTATATCCTCTACATTATTTTGTTTCTGTATAGTATCCGATTTTTCATTTTCAAACAATACGGCAATAATTACTGAAAATACGATTACTATCGCACAAAATACAATAACCAACTTTTTTTTACTCATAATTTCCTCCTTTTATCCCATTACGATTACTTCCGTCCAAAACAGACAAAGTGCTCTCTATAGTAACCAGTAAACTCTGAAAATTGGCAATGGGTTCCTCCCGCATGGAAAAACTGATTATTGCCTGTATATACCCCTACATGGGTAATATATTCGCCCGCGTTGTATGTACCGGAAAAAAAGATCAAATCTCCTGGTCTCGCTTCTGCTTCTGAAATATGAGTGCAGGCATCATATTGTGCTTGCGCCGTCCGCGGAATGGTAATTCCCGCTGCTTGATATATTTTCTGAGACATCGCAGAGCAATCAATACCTGCCTTTGATTCTCCGCCAAACACATATGGTACATTCTCATATTCTTTCATAATTGCGTACATCGCCTCATATCCTTCCCCAGCACCAGAAGAATCAAAGTTCATATGGGAATATACATGCTCTACATACTTTACATCCCCGTAGCTGCTCCATCCTTGTTTTGCTGCCATAGTAAATGAATATCTACGTGCCAGTTCTTCTGAGTGTTGGCCGCCATTTTCTGCTACAAATGATATGTATCCTCCTCCGAAATTGTATGATTGGATAATCGTTTCCCGATCAACATTGGCCGCTTCTCCGGACTGGACTAAAGATGCTAGATACTTGATACCCTGTCGAATGCTTACCTCTGGGTCCTGAATGGAATTTGGCGCCATCCCCGCACTTTCTGAACATTGCATAATATCTGGTGTACGTTCTGCGTCTCCGCCTGATTCCTGCATAATCATAGCCAGGATGATTTCTACATATCCGCTAATACCAAATTCTCTAGCATATTGCTCTACAAGAGGTCTCCATTGTTCTACAATAGGCGGTACATTTGCCGTTCCATTGGCTCCCGTATTGCCTTCATATTCACATCCGCTCATTTGTATCGCAAGAAGAAAAGCAATCATCAACACGCTTATTTTTTTCTTTAGTCTCACACTTCGTCCTCCTAGAAAAGATCCCTGTTCTGTCGTTCTATGATTGCCCGGACTTTCTCGGATACTGATGCCTTTGCCTCCGCATAGTTTTCGGTTCCCGGTTCATAATCCGGATTATTACCCAGTCTTTTCATAATCTCGTCAGTAAGTTTCTCCGTTTGCAATTCAGTACGTTTCTTGAGTTCCTGCTGTTTCGTCAAAACATGCCCTTCCAACTCTTTTGCAGCTAAAATATATTTCTCCGTTTCAATATTTGCTTGCTGAAGCGCCTGTACAGCTGCACTATTTCGGAGTCCGCCAGAAGATGTCAAAACCTGCTTGATTGCAGAAACACTGTCTTCCTCAATCTCCACACGAACTTTCCTTTGTTGTGTAGTCTCTGGCATAATAAATGTCTCATTATCCCTGACATTAGGCGACACCTTCTGTTCTACGATAGTCTCGCCGACTGTTTGTTGCATATGTGGATTTGGCTGTACTGACGCAGGAGCTGGTCCTGTTGCTGTCGGCGAAACAGGTTTTGCCGGTGTTCCAGGAACTGTTGGATTCGGTTGGATTGGTGGTATTGTTGGCGTAGATGCTCCTGTATTGTCTGTTCCCTTATACCTTTCTCTTATAAATCGCGTTCCTACAATACCTGCGCCTACCGCTGTATTTCCCATAGCCGCTCCTGCTGTAACACCTGCTACTGTCCCTGCCTGTATTGCTCCTGCCCCCATAAATACGCTTCCGCCTCCGAGCATTGTTGCTCCAGCCGCTGCTCCGACGACGGCTGCCACTCCCTTTGCACCATTCGCTATCGCACGATCCCGATACAATTTCTTCATCTGCTCGTTTGATAAAACATGTCGGAACTCTGGCTGTTCAAAATTATCAATGTTTGCTCTTTTGCACAGAATCCTTGCTCTTGCTTCATCAAACTGTGTAGGAGTTGGACCGCCTTCACTTCCTTTTAGTTCTTTCTGCTGTTGTCTCATCTCATTTAATTTTCTTGATTGTTCTTCAATCTTTCGTGCTGTTTCCGCTGCACCAAGTGCTGCATCCGCACGTTCTTTCTCTAATTCCTTATACTCATCACTTCCTTTTTCATAATCTAACATTTTACGTGCAAGCTGCTTTTCCTGATTCTGGTAGTCGGCTTTTCTTACTTTCAAGTCATCTATTTTCTGTTGCATATTATTCATTGTCCGGTCTATATCTCTAAGGGCATCGTTTTTCGTCATAGGAATAGCTGTATTTGTTGGGATTTCATATGAATCGTCTATACCAGATTCGGCCTCAAAGCCATCTTTTCTATTTACGTCTTCAGTTCCTAATGTATCCCTCTTCTCTTCAACATCCTCTATATCGTCTGAATATGACAGATTTTCCTGTCCATCGTCATATCCAACAGTTTCTTCCACATCCGGAATTTCCGTCGAACTACTGCCATCATAACTATCCATATCTGCAGAATCCTTGTTTCCACCAAAATTATTTTCGGCTTTTTCCCTATCTTCCATATCAGAAAAGATTCTGTTCTCTTGGCCATTTCGATCATATCCTCCCAGTAAAGAGGACCGTTCTTCTTCGTCCACTTCTGCCAATTCTCCATGCATACGGCTTTTCTGCGCATCTGAATATATCCCAGAAATACGCTGCACAGCACCTTTTGCTTTTCCTGCAATCATACGTCCCATTGCAAGCAATCCCATTGCAGATAAGAATCCTCCTCGTTCATTGTTTTGAATCCCAAGCAAACTCTTGATCTTATTTCGAGCTGGTATAATCAAAATGCACATCGCTAACTGTATTACCGCAATACCACGTATCACATCACCAAGCATCATACTCGTCAGAAGAGGAACCAGCAAAAGAATAGCGTCTAAAAGCGGGGTAAGAATATCCGATAAAACGCTCATAATCCAATTTCCCAAAAGATCCCGTTTAGAGGAATGCATAAGGCATAGAATCGGAAATGTGACAAACGCAATTAGAATGTCAATCGCAAGTGCTATGTAGATTATGGCAAAATAAAATGTAAGCAATACTGTCCCCAAATACATTACCGCATCTATGAAACGTCCCGTTCTCTCAGCATTAATAAGAAAGGTCTGCGATAAGGAAAGGGATGCTCCTCCTGTGATCATCTGTCCTGTTACCTCTTTTACACCATATAGGGCTACATCCCGTACATAAAGAGCTACATCAAACAGAAACGGCATTAATACAAGAATACTGAATTTCATTGCTGTAGAAAAAATGCTTGACTTAATCCTTTCCCGACTCTGTGCGGTCTGTCCCGACCAAAGACTTTTCGCCAACATCGCTGCGAAAAAAATCCCAAGATATACATATGCCATGCCCCGAAGTAACGAATAGCACACAGCTCCCGTTACCCCATAAGGATTACCAGATCTCAGTTCAAAGCCAAAAATATTCACACTATTGGGTTTACCGCTTCCAACTCTTCCGTATATAATACTGTCGAGCGTTGCTCCTAGCGTATTCTCCAGAAGGGAAATCAGGCTACTTGCTACATTTCTCAGCAATTCAGCAAAATACTTTTCTACCATACCTGGATCTTTCGGTTCGATTTCCTGATCATCTTCTTTTGTATCAACTCCATTAGAATAAATAGAATCATCTGCTCCCTCAAGCCAAGGAGACCCCTTAGAGAAACGATTTTCATTTTCTTCATCCACCTCATTTGTAATCTCCTCTTCAGCATATACGACCATGGTATAGGTCGTGCATGGAAGCAGTAGAACTACACAGAGTAATACAAGGCAGACTTTTCTTATCATTTTCCATTTCTTCATATATGCCTCTTATCCATACATTTCTTGAATTACTCGTGGATCTGTTTCTACGAAAACTGCCTCTGCTTTTTTAAGATAATCTATCTTAACAAAACAAACCTTTCCGTTATCAACAATACAGACTTCCCCCTTTCGACTCTCTGATTCGTCAGAGGGGTCTCCCCCTAACTCCATAACTCGCTCTGTTTGGCCAGTCGTAAGATTGAGTGTTTCCTGTACCCACTTTTTGTCGCTATAGGACTGTTTGAACACAAACTTTGCAGCAGCTTGCTTTAATAGTCCTTCTGTTTCTCGGCAGCAGTCATAATCTTTCAAAGCCTGTGTTGCCGTCCATAAAGAAACAAGACGTTTTCTACTTGTCCTAGCCACATAATCTAAGCCGGCGATCTGCGATTTCATAGAGAAATTCTGATGAACTTCATCAACGATTACCCCTAACGCCTGTGTCTTTTTAGGATTTGTAGCATTTGCTTTAATAAACTGTTCGTTTAAGAAGCTCAAACAAATCTGCCTGGCGATAGGACGCTCTGTATCTGGCAACTGTGAAATATCTAAATTTGTAAAGTGTTCATTTTCTCGTATCTTTATCGTACTTTGCCCATCATAATATGCTTTTGCCCCATGTATTCTTGTAATCTCCATACCACAACTGCATTTTTTATTTCCTGCTTTCCATTCCTCTTTTGAAAAGAACTTCAAACACTTTGGGCAATAATACAATTCTCTTACCCTATCTTTCAGGCTATCTAGGATAATCCGGTAAGCTTCTTTATGCTCCGGTATACGATTGGCCTTATTCTTTAAAAGAATCTTCTTATAAAAATCCGTAAGTACTGGCATTTTCTTTTTTATTTTTCCACTGGAAATCACCCCATCCTTAATCCCTCTCCCTTGTTCATAGAGGGAATCAACGACATTATCATAAATCCCTCGTTCCGCATACAGTTCGGAAATCGTATCCATAACGATTCGTTCTATATAAGTAATCAAGGTAAAATCTGCGGGCTCTTTATTGCCTTCAATCAATGTCATGATGTCCGATTTTGCATTTGCAATCTTATCCTGGAGTCTTAACACCTCATAACTGCCATTTAATTCGGACCACTCCTCTTCCTTATCTAAATCAAAAATATTTACAACAGCACTAGAACCATTTTTAATAGAATAGTTTGTACTGCACATCATATCTGCAAGCATTGCATATTCTCCGCGGTTTCCTTTCGCTTGTGAATCGATACAGACAAAACGATATCCGTTTTTGGTAATATAACGTGATGCCATGATTTTCATACACGCAGACTTTCCAGTTCCTGTCATCCCCGCAAATACGAGGTTGTATCCATTATGTTTAGCATCGTACACGTCAAACGCTACTGGCATTCCTGTACTCAGATTTCTGCCTATGATAATTCCTTTTTCTTGGAAAAAACTGTCCTGAGTATGATTAAAAATACTGGCTATACTGAGTTTATCCATCGTATGTCTCTTTAAGCCGCAAGACCGTATTGGCCCTATTGCTGCACTATATCGATAAATCAAGGGCATACCCGACAGATAACATTCTGCCTGCAAAGAATAGCAACAAGAAAGAGTTACCTGTCTTTCTTTTGCGAGATTACGAAATGCATCTGTTCTTCGATTTAATTGCTCAAGGCTGTCCGCCATAATCGTAAACAAAAAGTATACATGGTATAAGCTATTATCACCTGTTTCAATCCTCTGCGCCCACATTTCTGTATCCTTTAATTTTGAGGTAAGCTTTCTGATCTGATTTCGGTCTGAATTTTTTTTTTTTTTTTTAATGTTCGTCTCAATCTCTACGATTCTTTCATCTAAAAGATGCGAAGCTCGACCTTCTGTAATCGGTTCTATAAAGACAGAACTGGTCATACGGTCAAAGTTAAATAGCGATGGAAAAGTAACTGCAAAAACTGTACGCTTTGGGAGCGAGTCGACCGTAAAGCTTCGTACATAGACATCATGACCACAATCATGTACCACCGTATAAGACAATGGATTAGGATTAATGCCATCTGGAGCCACTACTTTTCTGGCCTCCGTTACCTTAGCTACTTTTTTTTCACGCCTTTCATTTAATTCTTTTTCAATAGGATTCTTTTTTCTTTTTGCGATTATGATTCCTAAAATAGCCGTCAACGCAAACGCTGTAAAAAGAATCCCAACAAATGCTATAATGAAAAGTTCTTTATGTTCTCCCAACAATACAGCCATTATATCCCTCCTTCTGAAATTCCGGTTTCATGAGCAATTTGTTCTACGATTTTCTTATTGACCTCGTCTTCTAATTTCTGAAGGGAACGACTTGTCGCGCATATACTGTCATAGGCAGTTTGGACAATATCTTCTACCGTACCTTTGGCTGCCGACACCGGATGGGTATATCTACGGATTTCTTCTAGAATCTCCACCCCTTTCATGCGCCTAGCATGCACCCCACAATTACGCAACGCATTAATATAAGCATTCGCCTGTGCTTTTAATTGCATTTCTGCTCTCTGGTAAACCTCGATTTCTTTTAGTTCCTGCGAGGAAAAATCCACTGGATTATATTGCCAGTCGAATATATATATTTCTTCACGCTGTGCTCCCGCATTTTCGCCTGAAATGGCATACATATACTGCACCTGCGCTTCTAGCTGTTCAATTTGATAGCCAAGCGATGTCATTTCTCTCTGCATCTGTTTTAGCTTCTCATAATAAATATCATAATCGTCTGCCAGCAGTTCTGGATTCTCAGATTCTGCTTTCAATTCTGTATAGTCTAAGTTCATAGTGAACCGTTTTTCCTGAAGAGCCGTAATCTGTTTTCTATAACTATCAATTAAGGAATCCAAATTTACGTCCCTGGAAGACTGTCTATACTGTACAGGTCCATTTAAAACATTAAAAAAGGTAATATACCCTCGAATAGTTTGCAGCTTCTCTTCAGCTTCCGCATCTGCAAAACAAAACCCCTGACATTTAATGGCCCCGATAAACCTTTTTCCTCCATCTGCTACAATCATTTCATCAGCGACATCATCAAACCCGATATAGTCAATCACTTCTTTCCGATTAAAAGATGAATAATCGGACGCCTGATCCTTTACAACCCTTTTTTTGAATTTGAAAAGATAAAGACCTATTGCACAGATTACAAATAGGATCAATATGATTATCACTGCTATAATCTGTATATTTCTAATTAATTGCGTTATCATTGTCATTGTCTATTTCCTCATATAAGCAGTTCTGAAAACTGTTTAAATAGTCCTAACCAAAATGGAACGGAAAAGAGCATTACCGCAATGACTCCTTTCAGCATAGCCTCCTGTTTTATTTCCTCACGTCGTGCAGCGTTCTTTGAAAATAAAAGCTTTATAGCAATATAGATCAAAGAAAATACCATTCCCATAATTCCTATTGTCATCGCAAGTTCAGAGGATGACGCTGCTAAATCACTCATTGATTCGTTGAGATAGATAGAAGTGTCTTCTACATATACCCATGGATTTATGTCTTTAGGCTCCACACCTGAAAAATCGTATAAATCGCCTTCTCCATCTCCGCATCCTGTAAGGCTCAAAATCGTAAGGACCAACAAAATTAAGAAACGCAGCCGCTTTTTCATAGGCACTCCTCCTCGTCTAGACTACATTTCGTGTAAAGTGCTCTGTTCCGTAAACGGTATAAGAGTCTGAAAATCAGCTGATCCACGGTAAGTCCTCCACCTGCAAGAAAAAGTGCATCTACCGGAAGACGTATTAACACGATTCCCATCACAGTCATAGTAAAAATCAACATTATGATAATTGCTGGCAGTAATAAATCATTTTCATTTGCCGACAAGATCACCCTATAGTCTATAATCCCGCAGATAACTATTGTTGCAGCTTGCTTACGATTAAAATAACGAAACCATTTGTCTTCACTTGTCAATTCTCCCGGTATCGGGAATACACCTATCTTAGACATATCTATTCTCCTAAATATAAAAAAGCAGGACTTTGAAAGCCCTGCTTATAGTTCTCCGCCAATCGACTGAAAAAATCCAATAATAGAAAACACTGAGAAAATAATAATCCCCGCTAAACATATTACCAACGCATGACTTTTCTTCTCTTCTTTTTTCTGGGCATTGCTTGTCAGTAATAAAGATACTGCGGTAAAGATAATGGAAAATACCAGACCAATAATCCCTATTGTCATCATTAATTGATACCCAGAGGCACCGATATCTTGTACTTTTGATATCAATGTACTAAAAACGCCTTCTTCACTTGAGCCTTCTGTCATAAAATCCCAGTCAGTACCTGTAGCTGCCAAAGTCGTCATAACTTTTTGAATCGGATAATTCAATCGCTCGGCTACACTCGAAAAAACTAGCAATGTGCAAGCCTCCTTATTTTTTAGTATGAAATTGCATAAATCACATGTGTTTATCCTGAAAAACATCATATCTGATTTTATTTTTTAGTACAACGTACACAAAATCCAGATCGGTAATTCTAGGACCTATGAATCCCACAGTTTCTATTTTGCGACAGATTTTTCCAAAATTATACAAAAAGGCTGTATATGGACATAAAAAGCAGCTTCAATAATTAATATTTAAACCGCACGGTGCGGTCCCCGTGCAGAACATATGTTCTTTTTATTATACTAAATTTATGCTTCAAGGATAAAAATACGCCGAATGCGTATAAAGAATTTTTTGAAAAGGGAATCGGCTCATTTATTTGAGCCAATTCTCCTTTGTTTTAGATCTGCCTATTTAGATACTATCGGTAATATAATAATACAGTCCGAATCGTTTAGATTTTTTCTTATTGACAACGGTTTTTCCTCATCGGATACACCGATATAGATATCAGCATTTTTTCCATACCGCACAGAAAATATATTGATTGAATCTTTAAACTGTTTCTCGTCAATCACAATTCTTCCTACTTCATTTTGTTGCGCACATGTGACAGATGCAGTTGTAAGTTCATCTTTTCCTTGAAAACTCATCTGTGAGTCATTTTTCTTCGTGATCTCAAGCCATGGAGTTTCCATTGTAATCTCATATATTGATAACGCCTGCAGGATTTTATCCATCGGAGCTTTCCAAGTCCCTTTGGTATCATTGCGATTTGTAATCTGCAGTACCGCTTCGAAAGGAAATGCTTGCTCGCTGGTCAAGATGATAATGACATAGGTTCCCTTTTTAAGTACAAGTCTTTTCCCGTTCGTAGAAATAGTCAACTTACTCTTTCCTGCCAGATTCCGTATCGCACTTTTCAATAAATTTCCTTCCACAGTAACTGTTATATCGCTACTTTCCTTTTCCTCTCCCTCCTTTTTCTTGATTACTACATCGCTGACTTCTGCATACACTGCTCTGCTACCATTGCTGCTTGCGACAGACAGCTTTTTTTCCTGATGGCTAAAACGAATTCCAACGCAGTTCATGCCATGTGCCCCTTTTCCCTCCTGATAACAACTAGCTCCAAAGTCTAAGAATCTTACGAACTTATCCGCCTCTAATTCTGTTTCTATGAACATAGCCTCATTCGGATTGATTTTCGATGTCTCTTCTCCAAGCGGCAACGAAACCTTACTACCAGCTCCGGAAATACACATTTCCTTGTCTAATGTAATTTCCAATACTGTGTCTATTGCGCCAAATGCGGATGCCGCTGCCAGCAATTTACTTCCACTCACATATATATTTAGCTGCTCTTCATCCGCCTCCACATCATTAATTTCCATTGTGCTTATTGCTTCGATTTTTCCATTAAATCCAAGGAAAATCCCTATGCTTTTACTACTGTTCCCGACTGTCTTGTACAATGAAAGTTGAACACAGTCTCCTGCTCCCTTTTTATTTGCTGCAGGAATAGCAATAGCAATTTTTTTAACAGCATCTTCAAATTCTGTACTATGTACATGATAACGAAACATTCTTTTTTCCTCCTATTTCTCATATGAATCCAAGCAGACTCAAGACATCAGATTCTATTGTTTCCACAGTCTCCTCCTGCTCATAACTATTTACTATTGTTGGTTCTTTTTCATCATCTTCTATATCAGCGTCTCTTTCCGAAAATCCTAAAAAGTTAAGAAAGCTATTCCCATCCATAGCTTCTAGTTGTGCAGACAAATCATCCTGTCTAATTGCTTTTTCCAAACCAGTCAATTCCGAAAAAGTGAACGCTTCATGATATTTCTGGTTTCCTTTTCCTTGATTATTTCTAAGGTTAATCACATCTATCATCTGTTGGAGCCCTCTTTTCTTTTCCTCGCTCCGTTCAGCGACCGACTGTGCTAATGTGATTCTGGGATCAATACCTCTCGCCATAGTGGCCAGTCCTTCTGATGTAAATTGCCCTTGAATAGAACTAGTAGCAACCTCTTTGCTTGCCACTAACTCAATAACGTCTGGCTGAATCGTATTATCCGACACAATAAAATAAGTCCTGCATTCTAATGTCTGATTTAAACGGTAATGCCTTCGGCTGGCCTGCCATATTTTGATCATATCATACCCTGTCTGATAGAAGATAATAGTTGGATAATTAAAATCTCTTCCAAGATACCGAAAAGCAAAGTCTAACCCCGTCGCAACACATTTTGCGTTTGTTATAAATATTCGGGTCCCTTCCAATGCCTTCTCTTGCATCCACTCTTCTCTTTTACCTGCAGGAGGATTTGAGCTTTCCATGACAGTTACCTCGTTATAGGCTAAGTGACAGTTCTTCTCAATTATATCCTTAAGACGGTATGTAATTGCGTCATCTCCTCCCGTATATTCACAATAGACAAAACAATTTCTTCCCTCTTCCTGCTCTTTACGAATAATCTCGACCAGTTTCTTTTCTTTGTTTAAAAGCTTATCTTTTTCTATTAATTCATAAAAATTTTCAGGTTCTACCACAATGTCTCCTGTATTAGGAGACAAAATCGGCGGACGATTATATGGCATATCTGGATATGATAAAGAAAATTGCAAAAAACTTCCCATTAATACCTTTTCTTGCGTGTCTTCCCTCATAACTGACTTTAATTGCGACCTCACACTTTGATACTCCTCCTGTATTTCCGCCTCTAAAGGAACAATTTCAATATATTCATATAGATTTGGCAAATACTGGCTCAGATCAGAAAGGTCCAAAAAAAGTGCTGTATCCAGCAAAAATTCTGTAAAAACTAACACTGATATACCCGGAAGGCATCGGAAAGGAATTACCGCTCTTCCACGAGTCATCGCATGATACTCTGGGTTTTCCTGTATTTCATACACAGTTTCCACTGTACCATATTTTTCTATAAAACGCCTTTCGCCTTTTGACCCATATGAATATCCTTTTTCTTTCATTCTTCTCGGGTCAAGACGGTAAAGTGTATAAAATAAATCCGAAGCATATCCACCTGCAATAGTTCCTGTAAGAGCAAGCTGATATTTGCTGGCACAAATTAGATCTGCCATAGAATACCCTTGCGCACTTCCACCAGATTTATATTCTTGGACTTCATCAAATATGGCTAGATTAAAATATCCTTTCATTTGCTTTTTGATATAACGGGTCAAACTATAGCGTCTTGGTCCATATTCATCCATTTCTTCTATTTCTTCAGCTGTAATCTTATTCTGTTCTATATATCTCTTTTCTCTTCCTCTCATAACCCATACAGATTTCCTCGCTTTTTGAGCACGGTTCGAAAAGTGTGAAATTTTTCTCCACTTTTTTTGTTTCTTTTGTTTACCGTAAAATAAAAGCCTGGTGTCCAAGGCCTGACAAGCGGGTGTCCACAAAGACGCCCCACAACAACGACATACATTATTCTGAGAGTTTCGAACAGCAAAATCTTCCGGAAGCAAAACTTTGATCTCATCTTCCGGAATCTGACGTCCAGCCGGTAACAGGAGTTCTCCGCATTCAGGACAAATCAAACCATATCCTATTTCTCCTGAATCTTTCAATTCCCATTTTGTACCTCCGCACGTACATCTTCCTTTCAATTCAATAGGTGCCTCTTCACCACAAGCTTCACATACCGGAAACCTTATCTTCCTTTTCTTCAGCATAGTAGGAACCGGCATAGAAGAATATGCCAATTTGCCGGTATCTTTGCTCAGCACATAATAGTCTTTTCCTTCAGCTTTTTTCCCTTTCTTTTTTAATTTCACAAGTTGACTTAAATCATTTAAGATTTCAACTCGAGCATACGGCACCTCTTCCTCTATCGTACGTGCCCATTTATCTACCAGATGAGATGGACACATTAGAATCACACGATATTTAATTAATTGACTATCCATATACAGGTCCTTTATCGTATATTCTGGGTGCTTTTCCAGATAGTTTTTTTGAAAAAAAGCTTCTGCCACCCCCAAAGCCTGTAATGTCTTTCCACATCCCATTCCTTCGATCAAAAAGGCATAGTTTTTATATTTTAGCGCTTCGACAGCACCATTTACAATTGCTGACTGTTGTGGAAACAGCCTTTTACGCATAAATATAGCCTCTTCTACTTTGTCTTTTAAAGGGGTAAGAGGTTGAATGATTCTTTCAAGATTATCTACAAGCGTATGCCCATATTTTCCAAAGTAATCATCCATATCTCTAAATATCAGCGGCTTTTGTTTTTCCAATGAGATACTTATCTTTTTGCTGGCAAGAGCATCACTAATTAAATCTGCAAATTCTTCGTCTTCGATTTTACAAGAAAAAATTTGATGCTGCTTTACAAGATTCGTATTCCCATAAACTAATGGCTCCTCTTTCTCTATATACCCAAGCTCAATTGACCGTTCTAGCAAATATCTGCTCCATTCCTTAATAAGCGGATATTCAAATCGATTCATCAAAAAGGCATAAAAATCTTCTTCCAAGTTATCTTTTCTCAAAAAAATATATTCTGTTCCTATCTTTTTTGATATTGAAACTCCCTGATATATAGTTTCCCAGCCTATTTTTACTTTATGTCTATAGCTTTCAACTTCGATTTTATACGTATTAAAGGATGCTACTATTTCTTCATTATGTATGACTCTTACAGGTTCATTTCCTAGTGAAATGTTAGCAGCTATTCCATTCACAATCATACTGCTCTTATGGAAAGCAGAAAGTATGAGCAGTTCATTCTCTACTGCAATACAATGATTTAGATATCCAATAATATTTCCTGCTGAAATTTGCAGCATATAATCCTCCTTTTAGTAAAAATAAAAAAGGGCAGGTTACGCCTGCTCCTCAAAATTGATGACGTGTCCCGTCATTCTCTATAATATTAAAATTTATTTTTGTATAACGCTGTACAGAAAGAAATTGTTTTCCATTTTCTTCATATATATTTTCTTCTTCTACATTTTTAACAATGCCTCTTTGCAAATGAATATCTTGGTTCTCCAATGTTCCTACCACTCCTTGTCCTGCTCCAGCGACCGCCATAAGATATAACTGTCCTTGATTTGGCATAATCGGCGGGCGTTTAAGCTGATCAGTTATAAATGGCTCTGGAGTGATTTTTTCTTGAACCAATCTATCAAGAGCACTATCTACTAGCGCTTTCCTTATCCGCTCTTCATTAAAATGCTTTGCTGCAAATTCAGATACGTCTTTCCTGTTTGATGGATTAACCTGTATCTTTTTCCCATAATAATGCTCTGGAAGTATCTCCAGCTTCTCAGGATCCAAAACCCACTCTTTCAGTGCTCTTTTATTTACTTTTTTTTCTTTTTGTCTTTTACGCCCAAAGATAACTATTTGTTTCCATTTTTCAAATTCCTTTTCGCGAAAACGATATAAGCTTTCTGTCTCAAATGTTCCACACCACTCTTCCAAAAAACGATCCGTTGTAGCCACATAAATAGGTATGACATATACTAGCACCGCTTCTTCCGACAAGCATGGGATAATTTTTTTCAAAAATCTTATTTCTAAGCGATTACTATCTGTTTCCTCCTCTCCATATGGGGGATTACCAAAACAAAACGAAAAGTTTCCCTGTCCTATCAGCACCCCCGTTAAAAAATCACCCCAAATACATTCTTCTATTCCTGCACTCCCAAGTACAGATTCTGCTGTTTCTTGATTCAACTCTACTCCAAAAATATGAATATTTTTGTTTTCATTGCTTCCAGTTATCGTACGCACAGCTTCAGCGTTTCCAATGGCAGGTTCAAGCACGCAGACTTCTTCATTCAAGGGAAATTGTAGAAATTCCGCAATACTACGGCAATGTTCTTGATCCGTATAGTAAGCTCCTAGTTTTGCCTGGTTTGCCAACTTTTGATAAAATGTACTTTGTTTTCTTAGTTTCTCCAATATTTTTCCTCCTTTTATAATATTTCGATCCCATTTCAGCATATAAAAAAGACACCTTGAATGATTCAAGGTGTCTCTCATACCTGTTTCCAGGAATTTAGAAGTTATCATGCCTAATGGCATATAAAATAAACAAATGAAATCGATGCATTATTAGTGTATCATTCTATGTCCATGAATGCAATCCTTTCTTTCATTATATCCTAGTCCATAATTTCCTGAACTCGTCCTACTCTCCCATCTTCCAACATTACCTTAATTCCCCTAGGATGTCTTTTTTTATTCGTCAAAATCTTATCTACATAGCCTTCTGTTAAAATTCCACTTTTTTGATCCTTTTTGAGGACTAATCTTACATGACTCCCTTTTTTTATCTTTTCCCTATACATATGTTCATTCATAATCACAAGTTTAACCTCCTGAACTAATTTTATCAACTATAGAAAAAAAGTGAAGCTTTTCTATGTCTATTTTCTTACACATATGTACTCTTTTCATACTGCCTCTACATATTCAATTTTTTTGTATAGTTATGTCTTTAGAATGACAAAATAGTTTGCAGAAATCCTCCTTGTATTATATAATTAAACATTAGATAGTTTTCAGGGAGGTGCACTCATAAAATATGGATGATGAAATTTTTAAGCAGCATGAACGAACTGCATATTTGATTCTTCCCCTGCTTCCGGACTGTTTGCACAATACTTACAAGGTATACATCTGCAACAAGGAGAGGGAAATAGGAAAAGAAATCACCAAAACGATACTAAAAGATTTGACTACATCTTGCCCAGAAACACCTTCGCTTGAACTAATTATTGCTGCTTGTACATATATCGCTCTATCAAAAGAAAACTTAGATAAGGCAATCTCTACCTATCAGGAGAACAGGCGAGTAAACAAACGTAACTGGATGAATACTATAAAAGAAGAAATATCTCCGAACAAAAAAATGTCTCCACGCAATCCTCGGTTGCTACTAGACTATGCTACCTCTATTTATACGGAAAGACAGTATCAGCGAAATTCTGTGGAAGCAAACTCCGTTGAGGATATTATGAAGGAGAAATATGAGGAATTAGAAAGCTGGCGCACAAATACCAAAGAACCTATTACAAACTTTTATTTTTTTGCAGCAAAAAAGAAAAAAACTGCAGCCAATGCGTTTATCAACGATGTAACTCTTGAAGCCTTATATGTAATCAGGGATCGTTTCGGTGGATCAATAGATGGATTTAACATCAAATACCCGACCAATCTTTCAGATAAGCCTATTGTCAGTTACCGAAATACTAGTTTAGACTTTATCCCCCAGCTCATCAACAATGAGCTGATCTTAAGCAGCAGTTATCAGCTTGAAGATGACGAGTTACTTACCTCAATTATAACTAGATACACGCCTGAGGCTCAATTACCACAACTTACCGAAAAAAAGGAAATCCCTAAGGTGCTAAAGGAATATAATATAAATCCTCATCAACGTGATATGGATATGAAAGATCAGGAAATCGTAGTTCAATTATTTAATATGTTTTCAGGAGAAACACTTAGCCAGACTTATATTGATGGGGACTTAATTGACCTTGCTAGAAAAGTGTATAATGTAACAACCCCCCGTAAAGAACATTATGAAGATCTTGGTCGACGCTTGATTAAGTTAAAAAATTACGGATATGACATCAAGGTTGTAAAAAAATCATCCGGACAAGTCGTTGAAACAACTTCTTTAGGATTGATCAATTATGTGACTATCAATTTTGTAGAAAAAACCTATCGTGTAGAGCTTTCAGAGCAGTTAAAGAATGCGTATATCCAAAAAAGATATACGAATATTCTTTCAGATGCTTATAAAAGCATAAAAAGTGTTCAAACACGTGGTGTAATGATGCTTTTGCAACAAGAGCGGCTGAAAGAATACAGCAGAGGGTCTTTAGAAACAACATTGACACTTAAGTTTTTCCGTTCCCACATGAAATTTAAACAAATGTCAAACGCCAATCTCTTCAAGGAATTGACTGCTCATTTAGAAGCATTAAGGTCACGTCAACTTATTGTAGATAATTTTGAAGAAGTCAATAAAAAGTCCGGACTGCATATAACATTTCTTCCGCTAACAGAAAAAGAACTTATCGTTTACGGCTACGATATAAAAAAGGAAATTGAAGACACTCATATAATTGACGCAACATACAGAGAGTCGCCCTAATAGGCGGCTCTTTTGTTTTTTCTAATATTTCTATCACCATGTATATCGTTTCCAAATTTCACTGCTCATCAATACATATCATATAAAAGGTGCTATCAACATAAACATATGCCCACACTTTTACCAAATACTCTGCTCTGGCAAATAGATGACTTTCCTTTCTCTCACTTTTCTCGACATATTATTTTCTGTACTGTGATAGCTTAAACTATGCCTTACAGCCACATTATTCTATCCGCAATCATTCTATAAAAGCAAAATTCAGTCCACTTTATATAATTTAGTCCGCTTTTTCTCGCAGTTTTTTTCTATAGATAATTTAGTCCCACTTTATTTTTTTTGTACCATTTTATATAATTTAGTCCGTCTTATACAATTTAGTCCGCTTTTTTTTGCAAATTTTTTTAATAACACAATTTAGTTTTTTTTTTGTTCTTTTTTTTTTTTTATATAATTTAGTCCGCTCTTTTTTTTTTTTTTTTTTTTACTGAAAATATTTAGTCCGCTTTTTTTTGCAACTTTTTTTAGCCACTCAAATTTAGTCCGCTTTTTTTTGCAACTTTTTTTGCCATTGTAGAGACGCGAAAAGCATTTCATTTTTCCCAATGTGTTCAAACCTACATTTCGTGGGGATTTTTACCACTTATATAAAAATATAGACGCCACACCTTAATTCAGTCCGCTTTTTCTTGTGCGTTTTTTCTAAAAGTTTTTTTCTACACATTATTCACATATTTATTCACATAACATTTTATTGTTTTTAGACTATTTTCTATATATACTTATTATTTTCTGTAAATACTGTGAATTTTTAAACATATTTGAGCTCAATTTCATTTTCAGTCCGTTTTTTTTTGCAGATTTTTGCGGTTTTACAAAACCAAAAGACTAGTGTATATTAAAAAATGTGGATAACGAGATTAAAACTTGGCGGTTTCAAAAAAGTTATCCACATTAGGCAATTTTTATCTGTAGCTCACTTGGCGGTAAAGCTACTACACCTACGATCTATAATCGCGGCTATATTTGTATTATAATTTATCCTTTTATGTTTTTCAAGAGGTTTAGCCCGACTTATAGGTTTAATTGTTGTACCTGTATTTATTTTTATAAGTTTGTCTTACTTATTGTTGGGGTGATACTCTTGGAATTAACAAAATATGCCCGTATCGGTAAATCTCCCATTATAAAAGCAATTGGAGTACAAAAAAACCATACAGAGACTCTTTTTCTTGAGCATCAAGAGCTGGATGTTGTTGCATCCGGCTGTTTTTCGTGCCCTTATTATAAGTATGTAGAATTCAAAGAATATATGCCAGAAGAAGTCAAAAATATTTGTAAACAGAAATGCGGTAATTGTCCTAAAGCTGTCTACAAAACAGTTACTACTACTTCTGTACGCTATATAAATGAAAAAAATCGATACGGCTATGCACCAAGACTGAAGGCAATTGCAATCAAACTCCTTCTTATTTATCATTTTTGTGCACCGGATCAGCAAGGTATCGTAAAAGATTTATCAGTTAAGCAACTCGCCGCTCTTATCGGCTGCACACAGAAATCAATAAAAAATGCCAATTCTGTCTTATCGGCTTATGGATATATTAATTTGAGTTCCATCGGTTGGAAACGAAATACCTTTTGTATCCAACTTACAGAATATAAAGAATATGGTTTACCTGCAAATAAAGGTGGTCGTGGTTACGCTACCTTTAATAAGACATGCCTTCTGGAGCTGCTAAAAATTAAAGACATTAATCAGTTACGTATATTTCTCCGTTCAGCTTTAGAAATGGATACCAAGCGTACTGAGACGAGTGAATTTTCTGTAAAAGCATCTTACACCTCCCTACGTCATTATCTTCCATTGTATTGTAAGCCTGGAGTTATTCGCAGGGCAATTAATCAAGCTTCCCGCTTATTTGATGTATATTGTACTGATACAGATATATTACTAAAAATGAAAGCTTGTTATCATGGAAGAAATCAATATGATAAAGAAAACAAACAAAATGCTAGCCTTTTTAAAGATTTGTTCAATAAAATTGATAATGCTATTACCTTAGTCAATGATGCTATCATGAAAAAGGCACCTGTTCCAGTCAAACAAATCAACTATCTCTCCGATCTGGGAATTAGGAGCACAGTGCATCTAAGACCTGGAAATTTATTTGTTAATTTCAAATTAAAAGAGCGTGATTTCCAAGATCTGGCCATACTCGCTACTTCTTTTGATGGATATAAACAGATAAAGAAATACATTGGTTATATTTATGAAAATTATACCGTTCATTTCAGCATGGATTGTATCGGTGCTCTTATTAGGACAATCTTAAAAAAGGAACAGTTACTTTCTAGCTCCAATGTCTTTTAATATATTGGGGTTGGATTTTTATACCCCTTTTTATTGGATTTCGTATTTTTTCTCTTTTTTTTATTAATTTTTTAATAGTCTAAGCCATTTTCTCCTTTTCTCCATTGATTTTTGAGTAGTTTTTTTGCATTAAATGGAAAATTTTCATCCACACTAAAAAAAATTCATCTACACTATATATTTTTTAATCTACAGTAAAAAAATTTCGTCAACTAGTAAAAAAAAGCATCTACATTTAGTTTTTTCTATTCCTTCTCTTCTTTCCGTTTTTCTTGTATTTATAGGGATTTTTCTATTTTGATTTACCAATTATATATAACTATATATTAATTATATATAAACTATGTATAATTGATACAAAGACAGCCTTTCTATCCTATCTCTCTACATAGATTTTCAGGCTTAAAGATTTTAAATATGACACAAGGAAAGATTATTATTACTTATTATACCATGTCCCCACTCAAATTTGTAGGGACATGATAATCTATTTCACATATTCAATTTTCAAGAAAACTAATTTATAAACAGAAATATATTCCTTAATGATTATAAAAATAGGATACAAACTAGTTTGATAATAAAAACAACTCACCTTATGACAAGTTGCTAAAGCCGTTTTGAACAATGGATGTTCCTCCAAGCGTTTTTCTAACTCTGTAAGAAATACTTTTCCTGACAACAGCATGTCATAATAACCATAACGGATAGCTGGTAGCAAATATTTTTTATCATCAGAAGAAGCAGGACTCCAACAATTGTGAGAATATGTCATTACTGGCGCTTTCTTCGGATTCTTCTGATCTCTTGCTACTACTCCCCTCTTCTTCCCCTTCACAAAAAGGAATTTCTTCGGAGGTAGTTTCCACAAATCCATCATCTTCTTCCGGCGTAGATACAGGTTCTTTTTTAGTATTCTCTGTTACCTCTGATTTGTCAGTTATGTTTTCTAAACGTTTTGAAAGTATATCTACTGTTTTTTCAAGATTGTAAATCCTATGAAGCAGATATGCCTTATCTTCATCAAGCAATTCTGGATTGCAACATTTAATCAAAGTTAGCATGACATCCATATAAGGATTTATAGTATTACGTATGGTTTCTTTTAATTTACAGAACTGATCAGTATACCAAAAGATTAATGAGATATCCGTATTCTGTATCACAGACAAGAGCTGTTTATGATAGTTATCTTTTTTATCCTTGTCACTATTTCCGATCGATTTTAATACGATACAATCCGTAAAGCATTGAATCATAGTTTCAGTAAGCTGGGATAAGTTATTTCCATCTTCATAAATCTTTTGTAAATAGTCGATACCAGCGCAGATATCTTGATTTATAATACATTCAGCTACCTTTAGTTTAATTGAGTCATCGATTAAAAATAGTGCTTCTTTAACATGTGCGCATGTTAAGACGTCAGCCGTTAGAATTAAGCGTTCACATATACTCAGGGCATCCCGTAAAGAGCCTTCCGCTTGCTGTGCAATGAGTTCCAGCGCCTCATTTTCATATTTTTTCCCAATATCGTTTAATACATAAGAGAGACGCTGAGATATTACATCAATTGTCAGTGCTGAATATTTATAATTTGAACAGCGTGAGCGAATAGTCGCCGGTATTTTGTGAAGTTCAGTTGTACATAATATAAAAACACAATGCTCAGGTGGCTCTTCGATCGTTTTCAAAAGCGCATCAAATGCATTTGTCGAAAGATTATGTACTTCGTCAATTATATAAATCTTTTTTGGCAGTACGGCCGGTAGATACGTGGTCGATGCTACAAGTTCTTTGATGTCCGCAATGGTATTGTTGGATGCAGCATCAAGTTCGATAAAGTCCATCGTTTTTTCTTCCAGGATCATACGACAATTTCTGCAGGTATTACAAGGACCATCTACTGTTGGATGTTCGCAGCACATGGCTCTTGCTAATATTCGTGCAATTGATGTTTTTCCTGTTCCCCTATGCCCTGCAAAAATATATGCGCTTGAGTAATTCCTAGTTTCGACTTGCTTCCTTAGAGTAGCCAGATTTTGTTCTTGACCGTATACTTCTGAAAAATTTTTAGGCCTATATTTTGTATGTAACATAAATTCCTCCTTTTACTCTGCTTGAACTATATAACGCAGTAAATCAAAATAATCATTTTTGGTATAGTTTGTTTTGCTTAAATGACATTGCCCCATAGATAAGATTTTATATGCTTCTTCCAATGTATATAAGTTTGATGGAAAACCTTCATCTGAGGAAATTCCTTTTGTCTTTTTTAAAAAGTAGTTATAGAAGGGATATAATATTAATTTTATATTCCACGCCGTTCGGTCACTATTAATTTCATAAAAATTTTTTCGATCTTTTTCTTTCATGGTGTTCATGACTTTTAGTAAATCTGCTCGCACTTTTATCTTGCTTATATCTTCAAATTTGCTTTCATATGTACTGATAAGCTCTTTTTCACGTAAAAATAGATAAGGTGCGTTATCTAAAAGATATGCTATTAATCCGATATGTGTATCTGGAATTCCTTGTTCCTTTAAAAAAACAGCCATTTCTTTTTCATTAAGTGGGTGTAACAAAATGCGATTACAGCGGCTTTTAACAGTTGGTATCAATGTGTTTGTGTCCTCTAAGAATATAAGAATGTTATTAGGACGGTCCTCCAATATCTTTAACAATTTATTCTGTGAAGATACAGTGATTGTGTGTGCATGATTGATTAACAGAACCTTTTTATTTTTTACACTGGTTCTCTGACTAAATTCTATTAGCTGCGTAATGTCTTCCACATTAATATTTCTGTCTTGTCCAACCAGATAAAAATCTGGATTTTGTAATAATTTAGCTGTAGAGCACCCCAATATCTGTGATGATATATAGATTCCTAAATCATATTTACCAAGCCCACTGATCCCACTTAGAATCAGATTGGAGGGGGAGTCCATAGATAGATAACCTTCTACTGCCGCCCAAGTCTTTTTATGAATTAATTTCCGAAGTTCCATTGTCTTCTCCTTTACAGATGTTTGTTGTATTAGGTGAATATATGTAGCCCCCATAGCTAGGGACGTATATAGCACCGCTTTTTCCTCTATTTTGCTCAAATAAATGGTCCATATCGGCAAGAGTTTGATATACCTCATGTGCAGTTCTGATAAGGTATGCCTCCCTTGTCATAGGTCTTAATGACTTGTTATGTACTGTTTGTATAATATTATATAAAAGATGTTGCTCATTAGAGGGAATAAAAAAATCTTCTCCTTTCATACTCTGTTGGATTATTTGTATGCTCAGTAATTCTCGCGTAAGTAATGTGTAATTTTCAATTTTCTGTGGATCAGGGAACGGTGTATAAATTGAAATATCACCAATAGTAGCTAATATTGCACCCGTTATAATCAAATCAGAATCAATATAAAATGTTTTATTGTATTTAGGGTAGGCCAGATTACTATGGGATCGCATTATTTGAACAGAGATACTTGCAATTGAAACAATTTGTACCAGTACCGCACCGTTATAATTCCCTGTACCAGATATTGAACGTGGCGCTTCTTTAAGCTGATCTACATTTTTTTCTAATATTGATTTGAGAAGTTTAGAATAAGTATCTTTGGATACTTCTTCGGCCATTTTTTGTAACACCTCAATATACTTGTTTTTTAAGGATTCTTCTAAACTGTATATAAAATCTTCTACTTGATAATCTTGAGCTGGAGTTATTGAATAGATTATGATCTCGGTTTCTCCTTTATTATCTTTTAAGACATCTCCTTTAACATTGACTATTGTATTTTCTAAAGCTTCGAACACAGGATCCATGTTCTTGTCCCATATTCGACCAGAGATCTTTCCTGTTTTATCTACCAAGGTAAGTTTATAATAAGGAATACCAGATTCTTTTGTTGAACCAGTTCTAATACTTTTTAAATAAAAATCCTCTTCTATCGTATTTGTAAGATAGTTATTTATTTGCGATACATAAATCCGTTTCACTTTTTTCCTCCTCGTTTTCTATCTGCCTGTCTTTTAATGTTGCGAGTAACGTAGAATAATATGAATCAATCATATTATTTAGCGAGGCGTCATTAGGATAGGCAAAATCTAAATTACTTTCCTGCTTTAAAAGGGAAGTTTTAATTTTCTTGATGCGTATAAGATATATTTCACCGCACCGTGCAAATATTTCAGCTCTTTTTAGATAATAATTTAAGTTGTATTTTCCCGTTTTTTTGACATGAAGAATGCCATTTGCTTCATCTTGCTGAACGGTTTGTACCAAACAGGATTGATATCTAGTGGCTATCTTTGAAAAAGCGTAATCGCAGGACAGATTACCTAATAAATCATCGATCAGATGAAATAATTCATGTATTAAGGATTCTGGGCTTCGTATATCAACAGCCAGAGTTCCTAGAATCGGAAAATATAGACCTGCTGCTTTGTGCCTTCCCAGTTTACGGAAACGTATACATTTTTTAAAATATTTTGTATCCGAAAAAAAATTTTGGTTTATTAAGATGAATTCTTGAGTAATTGCGGCAATGCTTTCTAAATCCACACTTGCATCAAATTCAACGAAATCAAAGTAACGATTTAGCGGTGAGGATTTCATAGCATGGAGAATCTTGCCTGGTATATTCCGTTTTGTCATATATACTGTGGCTGCATGGTGCTGCCTTTTTGATTCAATGTAATTTTGTGAAATTTCCTGGGAATTTTTTAATAGATAACTTAAGACATTTATTCCGAAATAAGTGATATTTCCTAATTGATTGCTGTTATATAGGCTAGGCAAAAAAACAGAGTCGGTAATAGGTTCCTCTTGATATGCGTAAGAAATAATAGGTTCAAATGCTTTTGCCCAATCTTCGGTGGGATATTCGAGAGCCGGTTTTTGAGAATCTGCTAACGCTAATATATCGCCCGGTGAGGTTTCTTTATATCCATTGGACTTCAGAAATACGTTAAGCCATTCCGGCAGCCCTTTTACAAACCATGACTGACGAAGCAGTGAAAATGCCTGCATTGTGGCGTAGCCACGTAGTGTACTTTCTAACATAACTTTATCATTATAATAAATCGACAGTTGGTTCAAATTGTAAATGACGTACAAATAGAGGTAAATAGTCTCCAGATGTATCATATTAGCCTTTATATTATGTGATGCTCTATAATGATATTGTGTATCCGAAAATTTTCTCTGTGGATTTAGTGGTATATAATAGATGGTACCATATATATCGATCTCCATAATAAGTTTTGTCTTACTGACATCGTATGCTAGTTGATAGCAAGATGAACTGTTTGATACGGATATATGTATGTTAGGCATTTCTTTTATCAGTTCGTTAAACATAGGCAATATATTAGATAAAAGCTCTTCTTTTGAATGAATTGAATTGCTTATTTTTTTTATTGCCCGTTGAATTGCCGATTTTACCTGCTTATAGGCCACGTCATGATTATAGTTCAATGTTCTAATGTGTAAATCTTTAAACCGCACGGTGAGGTCATGATTTAGATTATATATGCGCTTCTGCTTTTCTCTTGCAAGGGTCTGAATACGCATACCTTTTAGCATATAGTTTCCTTCATCGATATCAGGTTCTTCATTTAGCAATCCTGTTACATAAAGTAATTCTGTAAAATTATTCATTGCGTCCTCCTTTTAAATAAAAAAAGACGCCATTATGGCGTCAACAACATATGTTACTAAAACCTATTTCTAGGGATTTAAAATATAGCAATTTCATATGAAACTGCTGATTAGAAATATAAGTTTGATATAAGTATATCAGTGCGGTCTTATATTGTCAATTGGAGGATATAAAGAACCTTTAAAATATCAGACCGCACCGTGCGGTTGAATTAAAACATAGCAAGCTATGAAATATATTTCTTTATTACGCATCTAATAGTAAAGGCAAAGACAGCTCTGTTATTATAAGTGTATGCAGTATACAGTATACAATAAATAAAGCGGAAGATTAAAAAAATAAAATATAATTTTAATTGAAAAAAAGCTTAGAGTATGCGATAATAAAAATGAACTTTAACTCAAAAGACCGCACGGTGAGGTTTTGTGTTTAGCAAAAGGAGGAAAAACAGTGGGATATGTAATTGCGGACTATAATAGGAAAGGTGGTATTGGAAAGACCAATTCCATAATCAATATAGTGGCACAGCTGGCCATGAATGGCAAAAAAGTCTTGGCAATCGATGGAGACTCACAAATGAATTTAACACAATTTTTATTTGGTGAGGATGAAAACGTATATGAGAATGGAATGATTAAGCCGGGAGTAGAAACGATATATGAAGTCCTTGACCAAGACTTGAATATTTATAATGCTATTCACACATGTAGCTATTCGGCAAAGCGCAGACTGAAAAACAGATTCAAAAAAGTTACATGCAAATTCGACGCAATATTAGGAAGCGGAGACATGGACTATTTTACGTCAAACGACAATGCAGTCATAAAAAATAAGATAGACATACTCAGAAAACAGTACGATTATATATTTATCGATTTTCCGCCTGCACATAGCCTGCTTACGATGCTTTATCTTGCTGCCTGCGATTATGTGATTGTTCCTATGCATTTGGCAAAGGAGAGTAGTATAGCAGGGTACAACGATCTGGTCGAGCGCTGCAGAGAGACACATGAAGAGTACGGGAACAAAAATTTGCAGATACTTGGTGCATTTTATTTAAACGTACAGATTTACAAAGGTGATCAAAAAAGACTTTATGAGGAGAGTATGGAGGATGAAATCCGCAATATGCTGCGACTCTTTAGGACAACAATCCGTCATGATTACGCATCGGTACAATACAGTGAGGGCGTGAAACAACCCTTATGTATATGCTGCGGCACAAGCGAAATTACAAAAGACTATAAAAAATTAGTGAATGAAATAGAAAAGCGGATAAAAGAAGAAAGGGGAGAGACGAATGGGAAGGCGTAGTTTGGCAGAGGTATCCTTAAAGAAAACAGCTTTACTGCATCAAACCGCACAGAGTGTACGTGATTATCAAAGAGAGGTTACACAGGATACGAATGTAAGTGAACTATCAGAAGAACAAAAATCCAAATTATTGCACCTGCCAGATGATATGCTCCTTGATGACCCGGATAATGTTGAGATTTACGGACAGGGCGATGTGGAAGCACTAGCACAGGATATTATGAAAAACGGATTCCAGGGCGTGATTTTAGCATATAAGTACGAAGATAAGTACCGGATAGAATCCGGACATAGGCGGAGGGCAGCGGCAAGACTGGCAAAGTTGCCTTTGTATCCGGTAGTAGAGACAGAACCGCCGAAAACGGAATGGGAACGGATTCTACGGTTGAATAGGGCGAATACGCATGGCAGAAAGTATTCGCCCCTGGTGACGGCTAGAATGGCCCAATCTCTTTTTGAGGCTTACACGGAAAAGGTTAACTATAGAAAAGAAAACAATCTGATTGAGGAAGGGGAAATAACGAGTATTAATGAACTTGTTGCACAGGATTTGGAAATTGATAGTAAGACCGTTTCTAAATATCGAGCATTACTGAACCTGATCCCGGAATTGCAGATGCTTGCCGATGAAAAAGTCGCATGGTCTGCGCTATCAAGTGCAAGTACATTAAATGAAGAATATCAAAAGCGCCTTCTGGAACTGATAAATGAAAGATATGAAAAGAATAAGAAGTATCCGGATCGAAAATGGATTCTCCAGCAATCCGATATGATGAAATTGGAACAAGCATCAGGTGCTGAAAGTCAAAAGAGGGTGGAAGAAGAGGTTAATACTGAAAAAGGACGCGTGAGAAGAAAAAATGGCGCAAAAACTGTAATCGCAACCTCTGGAAAACTTAGAGAGGTTTTAGATAATGATGCGTTGTTCAAAAAGGATCAAATTCCATTTGTGATTGAAACTCTTGAAAGCTTAAAAATAAGCATTGATAAGAAACTGAAAGAATTGAACGCGGAAATAAATTAGAACCGCACGGTGAGGTCGTGAGGATGGGGGGTACACTCCATCCTCTTTTTAAACTGGTTTTAATGTTGGGAAAATCCCAAGCGGTAAGATATCGTCAATGCCTTTTCCAAACCCGATGTTCCAATCAGCCGTAAAAACAGTAAAGCTTTCGGCTAAAAGGATGTCTGTAAGTTTTTTTTCGTATCGTTTTACTTGCTGGTTAAAAATTTTGTCAGCGTCATATGCGACAACAATGGTCGTGCAACTAATAGATTTTAGATAAGAAATCACATTGATTCCATCATAATCTTCGTATACCTTTTTATAAGTTCCGGTCCCAGGAAGGGAAATGACAGGGCACTTGAGCATATTATTTGCTAGAAGCGCCTTTTTTTCGCCCTCTGTGATATAGCATATAGAGAGATTGTCGGTTTCAGGATGACAATATAAGCCAATACAACTTCCAGCGCGACTACCATGAGAATAAGCATTCGCAAGATTGCCAGAATCATCCTTTTCGCAATGGTAAGAAGAAAAATTTTTGTATTTATTTCTCTCTTTTCCGTTTTCGTCTAACGGGGGCTTGTCTAACCGTAATCTTAGACGGTAAAGTTTCTTATGTAAGTCATAAATAGGAATCAACATGCCATCTCGTCCTGAAAATGTCCAATTTCCGCTTTCGTCCTGATAAAAACCAGGGACGCCGTCTAATGGACCATATTGGTCTACAAGCCGTTTTGTTAATCGTACCCGTTCGGATGCATCGGAATAATGGCCCTTTTCAGAGTCATATGACCTTTTGAAAGAAACGGAGCGGATTAGGCTCTGTTTGATAAGCGTTTCTGGCCAACCATCACATGAAAGTTTATGGAAATGCCTAGCGGACAAGGGGAGCAGCTGGAGGAAAGAGCGGTATATCGAGTCTAATGATTCAGTATCCTTTAATTTTGGATAAGAAACTTTAGGCTCTGCCGGGCGTTCCTTTACTTCTCTATTTATGCTTTTGTGAGAAAAAACTTTATCTTTTTTTATGGCATACAGTGAGGAACCATCATTGAGTTCTTTTATGAAGGTATATGTTATCCCGTTGGTAGAAATCGTATTTTGCTGGATTCTTCGGCATACATATAATTCCTCACCAGGATAGGATTCCATTGATGGCTTTAAAATTGAACACCAGTCTGGTTTGCCACAAATTGGGCATGGTTCGGATTGGCTGACATTTCGGAATGTACCCATTACAACCTCCGTTCCTGCGTGCTGAAAGTACAGCAGCAAAAAGATAGCATCAATCTATAATGCTTGTGCTGTTAAGCAGATGCGTGGGAGTAAAAGACATAAGCCCAATACAGCCCTTTGATAAAATATATAATTTTTTTTATTATAGCATAGAGGCGTGACAGTGCAGATACCATATGGAATATAAATCCTTGAAAAATCAAAATGAGACAAAAAAGTAAATTTAGGACCGCACGGTGAGGTTGTACCCCGTTTTAGGCGTTGAATCTTATTCGTTCAAGTGTAGAAATATTTCCATTATCATCAGGTGCTGCAGTAAATAAACTTGTGAAAAGTGTATCAGCAAAGAGTAGTGAATCAAAAGTAAAATAGACAGGTGCATAAAAATTTTTATCATCTGTGCTTAAAGGTAAATATTTTACAAGCGTGCGAATAAGATTGAGACTTTCAGTGACAATGACTATGATTGTGCGGTATTTCTTGGTGTCTATGGCGGCGACTTTTTGTGCTGCGGCTACATGGCTGGTATATTTAGTAAAAGTATTAGGGCTGTCGCGAATGCTGATTAGAATAATCTGTAAAGGGAGTTGAGGCATTTTATCTGCCACATTGAAACGAATTATTCCATCGAAGATAATGTTATGCTGGTTCCCGATGCGGCGATATATAAAAGGCCGCACCGTACACTGATCAGAATATGTGTCTAAAAAGTGTATCAATAGTTGGGAAACTGCGAGACAGTCTAATACACAAGTTTGCGAGAGAACAAGCCTATTAGGAAATGGTACTGAAATATGCGGTGCCATGTAAGTGTGGGCTCCTGGAGAAAGAGAATAAATGCGTAAAGGTGTAGCATAGGGAGCTGTCGGGGAATCGTCTGCGTGAATGCAATGTTTTAGCAGGATTCCAGCACGTACCATTTTGCGGAAGTTACGCTGATAGGAGTCTTTTTTGTAGGAGTCAGGTAGTCTGGTGGAAAGTGCATATGTAATATTATATGTATTTACATAGCCATATTCTGCGAGGATTCGCATGATTTCAAGGTCGATAGTGTTTAAGATTTCTTTTGCTATTAAAATATCTATTTCTTTTTGTGAACAGTTCTTGTTTTTATTTTCACAAAATAGCTTCCAATCCTTTTCGAGATGAAAAGGAGAAGAGTGAACAGATAGTGTCTTATAAGTCTGCTGATTTGTTTTATCCATATTTTTTACCTCAAATTATTATCATGTTTGTAGTTGCTGGAAATACTAAATGATTCATATATATCCTAACTAAAAAGATCAGAGATAGATTCTGATCCCTCCTCTGAAACGGGAGAAGGTTCGCTGCTAGTAGAAGAACGGATGTTCTTCTGACTTTGCACTGCGGCATTATCGGATTCATCTGGCGATAAAAATGTGTGACGGGAAAGTACAGAAGTCTGAAAAGATGAGTCAGTCTTTGCCTCGTTTGGTTTTCTACCGCCAGAAACTTTTGCAGGTGTTCCCGAGTCTCCCCAATCGGAAGGTTTTAAAAATGAAACTTTCGCTTTTATAGGAGGTAAAGGGGCTCCATTGCGTACTGTAAATAGTGTGACTATCTGGAAATCGTTCATGCGTATATCAATTCCCTCGAGTACATTTTTTTGCATCCATGTTTCACGTGAAGAGTAGGAGAGGGAAGGAGAGTCATCGGATAATGCGGTTTCTGCAATAGTTTTTTGCTCATCTGGTTTTTCTGTGACGCCCGCCATCGCTGAAAATACCTCCATATCGGAGAGAGACGATCTTCCAAAAACAAAAATATTTGCACAACCAAGAATAACGCCTTTGAGATACTTCGTAAGTTCATTCTTCTCGAACTGGTCCAGAGTTTGAATCGCACAAAACATGGCAACGCGAAATTTCCGAAATAGAGAAAAATTCTTTTCCAGAGAAGAATGGATTAAAACGGGAAGCTCGTCCACATAAAGAAAATGGGGGGATCGGCTGTTCTCAGTTCCGGGGCGCGATAATACCGCATTATTAAATGATAAGAGAAAAAATAAACCAAAAGCAATTGCGTTTGTATCTCCGGATGCAAGGTCATAGTTGCAGACGGTAACCTCTCCGTTCAACAGGATTTTGTCAAAATCGATAGAATCCTGAGAACAATAAACATCTTTACTTCCGGGCATCATTAAAAATTCATTGATAATGTTTCTTGTGCCGCGACTCTGATCCTCCATTTTCGCACGTCCTTTTCCAATCAGCTCATTATTGATGTATTGGAGTACAAATGTATATCTTCCTTGAGCACGATTGATTTCCTCCAGCTTTGAAACATATTCTGGCAATAGATCGAAGTCATTAATCAGAATCTGGAGGTCTTCTGGTGTCGCTTGCCTGTGACGTAAAGGTGGAATGGTAAGCATTGTCAGAATTGCTAAATTAGTCAGCATCTGTCTGTTCAAGCCGGTGAAGTAAGAATCGGATTTCCCCTTTAGATCACTGATTACTAACATTATGTCTGAGAAAATGACAGCCTTTTTCACGATTGCTTCATGAAGTTCTTCTTCATGGAGTGAAACCGGAATATAAAATGGATTCATGCCAGTCCAGTGCTTTTTCTTTTTCCCGTCGGAGGTTTTTGATGCGTCAATCCTGTTATAGGGGATATTATGACCATCACATAATCGGCAGACGTCATCCGTAAGAGAGTCGTCTGGGGCGAGAACGGTTATTCCACATATAGGAGCCAACTGGTTCATTGAAAGAATGAATTCCTCAGAATTCTTTTCGGAGACTGCTTTCTGAGAAGCCATTTTTTCTCGATACTGGATTGCTTTGGAACGGGTCATCAGATCTCCATATATTGCCGGGAGAATTGTAGAGGAAGTTTTTCCTGTTCCGCTGGTGCCGTCGATCAGTGTGTGGAGATAGCGGTCTTTTTCACTGATTTTGACCGGGCGGCCGGATGCCAAATCTTTTGCGATTGAGAGGTCGTATTCTATTGCCCTGTTTGCCTTAGGAGTGGACGTTTTGAGGGAAAATGTGAGAATCTTTTCTCTGGTTCTCTCATCAAAAAGCGGGTGTAAAAAACCTTTGGCAAATAAATAGGCTAAAAGGATAAGGGGAAGCTGTGTAGTGAGCCGCGCCAAAATTAATACCATGCCCTCTGTAAAAATCTCATCTGTATTTATGGACATCACAGGACGCAAAAATAGACGGGAGAGCAATTGAAACGAAATGCCGCAAAGGAAGAGGCTCTCGTTTATGCCCACCATAATAAAGGCTATTTTACGGATGCTTCGATAAGAAAAAATGTCCATGTTGGTTGCCAGTATCCATAATATGGGAGGGAGCAATAGGGATATTATTCGGTAAAAGACAGAATGCGGTGCTAAAGAATAGTCAATCCGATAAAGGCTTATACATAGCATAAGACAGTAAAAGAGCATATTCAAAAGCGAGATAGCACTTGCAAGAGCGATGAGAGGGGTGCGGGAAGGAAGATTCTTGCTGATAGAGTCTATTATTGGTGGCTTTTTTGAGAGATGGGATAAATTCATCTGTATTCCTCCTTTTTGATGATGTGCAACTTGGAATCGAAAAGGTCACATTCGAAATATATAGGACATAAAGTTGCGTCATCTAAACTTTGATATAGCGTATTTTCAGAGGGTGGCCCATTTAAGGCTTGAAAAATATCGGCAATCAAAAAATTACATTTTTTATTCCACGAATTTTTTTGACATAGTTCTTGCAGCTCGTTGAAGAAGCCTGGAGTATTGAAACAAATCAAGGATAAGTTCTGCTGTGTAATATATTTCATGTTGTGCTTAATTCGCGTTAATGCGTTAAGGTCGTGATACGGTATTTCTATGGCAAGATACCCAAAAGTTGGGTGGTGGAATCCTGCGAAAAAGTACAAATGATGGTTTTCGCCAAGAGATATTTTTAACGGAGAACAATATATCCAGTCATCCAGGATCAGGCCGTTCTGGAAAAGGTACATCTGAAGCTTTTGACTGAGATTAAGTTCCTTGGTCAGTATAAAAGGTAAAATTGCTTTTAAACGATGGTTGGGAACAACGAAAAGCGGATTTCCATGTCGAGCAGTAACGGCTAGAAAGGCAAAATGCTCCTGTAATGCTGTAAAATGCGATTTGAGGCGTTTTTGGTAAAAGGCATCCAATTCTATGCTTTGTGTAGTAAAACGCTGAGAAAGCGCCAAATACGAGTTTTTGAGCTGGGCGAAAGCAGAAAACGAGTCTGCTTCCGGATGTTTTTTGAGCAAGCCTTTTAAATAGTGCATTTCTGTGCAGGAAACAGTGCTGCTTAAAGATGAGGCTTCTAAGGCACTGACAAACTGTTCAGAATCTAAGGGAATGCCGTGTTGGCCCTCTAGTGATTGCCAGATCTTGCAGAACTTCAATAATAACCTGTAGATTGAAAAGGGCGCAGTTCCGCTAGCACGCACATAGTTAGGGAAGGAGAGGCAAAATATCAGTAGGGATGGGGCGGAGCATTCGGTATCAAAAAGTCCGGAATTGGCATATTGCAAAAGCTTCTTTTTTATGATTGCTTCTGATTGAGAATTGTTATCCTGCTCAATATAATACATCCGTTTATCTCCTGCGAATAGTGCATCGCATCTGGCTGGAGTGTCGCTGGAAGTGCTTTTCCCAGGGAGCGGGTGTTCTAGGCTCCAGAGGCGGGGGATACTTTCTTGGTATGATAGGTAGGAGAAGTAGAAGTCATTCGCACGTATCCGATGAAGAATCTGCTGGGAGCCTGAAGGCGGAAGCCTTAAACGGCTGATTTTCATTTCTTCAAGAAATTTCTTTGAGAATGTGGACTGTATTAGCGCCCGGCCTGCAGGAGTGAGAAAGTAGTATTTTTCGTTACTGTTTCTAAGTGACTTTGACTGCAGGTGCCCGCTTTCTTCTAAACGTTTTAACGCACGCCGGGCAGCAGTCTGTGATGTTCCGTGAAGGCCGGAGATGGTAAGCTGCCGGTAGGTGATAGCGCTAGTCTGAAAAATGAGAAACAAATCGGTTTGTTTTTTAGAAAAAATCAAAAGCTCTGCGGATTCGCAGAGCTTTTTGTCAAAGATTCTTTTTGTGATCATAGTTAAGCTCCTTTCGATTCAACATGGTTTTGCAGATGTTTTGTTTTGATCTACCTTGCTGTTTCCAAAAGGAGTTAGCGTTAATACTTATCCTAGTATAACAGTTCTTGGCATGATTTACAATTTATTTTTACTATAATTAATGGCTGATAATATATTTTTTGAGGTTAGGAAATTAGTATAGAAAATTAAATGATTTAGTTATGAATATAAATGAATGTGTCAATAGAGCGTTTTGTGAAATGTAATACAAAATAAACTATGTTGTTATACATAACAATGTATAACATATGTATAACACGGTAAAAATAATATGTTATACAGCAAAAAACAATAATTAGTTATACATAACATTGACTAAAAGAATGTTTGATGCTAAAATAAAGAAAAATCTTAATAACGAAGAGAAGAGGAGAAAACCATGAGTAAACCGGAGCAGAACAATTTTAGAATCTTGCCGGAGTCGGCAGAGGAATTTAGAAAAATTTGTACAGAATATGGGCTTAATCAAGCTCAAGGTTTTGCTCATATACTACAGGTTTTTGAGTTAAACAAAGCAAAAGAGAAGCTAGTTAAAAGAGAAACGGAAATCGAAGAGTTTGAACGGCATGTTAAGGCGCTTTTGACTGCATATATTGGCAGTTTGGAATTAGCAGAAAATGCAGACGCTAGAATGTTTGAGAAGTATGAAAATGATTTGAAATCAAAAGATAAAACAATACAAGACTTACAGGCTAAAAATGGCAGTTTAGAAGCACAAATTGAATTAGTGCGAGATATGCGTAATAAAGCGGATGAAAAAGTAAAAGAGATGAAAGAAAAGCTGGAAAGTGTATGCCGAGAGAAGGAGGCAGCCGAGAAGGCGGTAAATGATAAAGAGAACCTAAATCAAATGTTGCAGACACGTTTGGCAGAAGTGGATGGGAAAGCGAAGGAATATGATGCTCTTAAGAAACAAACAGATCTGTTGATTGTACAGGTATCCGAGCTACAGCGTGAGGCAGAAAAAGAGGCAAGGGAGTCCGAAATCCGTCAAGAAAAAGCAGTTCAACGCATTGCAGATGAAAAGGATAGTGAAATCCTTAAGCTCGAAAAAGAGAATAGTCGGTTAAATGCATTGTATGAGCAGGGAGAGGCGGCTGCAGAGGCTAAGGTTACAAACGCGAAACTGGAAGCAGCACAACAGATTTCCAATCTTGAAAAAAGACATAATGAGGAATTGAAAGAGTTATATGAACAAATACGCTCTCTAGAAAAACAACTGATGACTCTGCAAACACCAACCAATGTATCGGGAAAATGATGAGTCAATAAAATTGTATGTAACAAGAATAAAAAGATTGTGCTTTAGCTGCATGGTATGCCCCGGATAAAATTAGAATTTGAGATAAATTAAATAAGCATTGTGCTGACTTACCAGCATTAAAGAGGAGAAAATCGATAGTCTGAAAAAGCAGGCCAAAAAGGTGGAAGGTATGGAGCCCTAAAATATGATGGGAATTTGGGGTGTGTGAAAATGAATAAGGAAAAAGATTTAGAAGTTTTAACAATGCTAAGAGATTACGTAAATGAAAATTGAGATGAGGAATACAGAGACAATATGAATGATGTAAATGAAACATCCAATTTTCTTGTTTCGGTATTATCTTCTAAGTCTAATGTTGTTGGTAAGGTAGTTATAGACGGAAAAGAATATATGATATGTGAGATAAGTGAACAGAATGAATAAAGAGTATGAGTGAGGGATTATAAAGTTATGAATACATCTCAAAAAGTAATGCGTATGATTACGTTTTGACATTTGCTTTGCTTTCGGTTATTATTAACTTATTAAATATAAGTCTTGTTTATCCTATGCCAGCTTAAGGTGGCAAAAAATAGTAAATTCCTGGAAACAGGTTGTTAAGCATCTGATTTTGATCAGATGCTTATTTTTATTTAGAAGGAGGATAGGTGATTCATAAATGGGAGGACAAGATTTGTAGAGGATAGAAGGATAATAAAGGTCGTCTTGGAAAGGAGGACTTTTTTATTATCCGGGAACTAAAAGGATATGTTAAATAGGATGTGGAATTATCAAGACGGGAGAGATATACAATGAGAGAAGAAGTTTATAGGGTAAAACGGCCAGGATATATTGTTTTTGGAAATCCGGATTATTATGGGAAGCAGGAATATAAAGGAAATATTAAAAGTTATAGCCCGGCAAATAGTTTTGATACAAGGGTTATTTTATACGAAAGCGGCCCTCAGAAAAAAGCAATGAGATCGATGTCTGTATGTTTTATACATAGGGCTCTAAACACGGAAATTAGAGAGAGCAAATGCACTTTGAAAATAAGACGGCATACAGAGCTCTTGCCACACGGAGAAAAAATTCTAATTGAAATAGATGGGAAGTGGGACGAAATCAACGTGGATCCTTGCGAATGGTGTGGAGAAATCCAGAAATTTTTCCGCTCAACAAAACAAAAAACAATCTGCGAGGCTGTGATTTTAACGATCAGACTACCAAGGAGCATGGATTATCCGGCTATGAAAAAGATGGCTGAGTATTATTTTCAGAATATGGAGCTAGTAAGAAGAGTAGATGGACCCGATGCTGGTTATAAAACTAAGGGATTGTTAGATCCTAAAAATCAGAAATGCTATAAATATATAGTTTTATAAGCACTCTTTTGGGAATCGGGTAAGGTCAGTATGGCATAAAGTAATTAAGATTTAGACTGAAAGAGGATAAAATTAAGCAGGAACTACTCATCAGAAAGATAAACGGTCTATAAATAGGAGTTGAAGAATCTGAGAACATTCAGAAAAAAGTATAAAGGAGAAGGTGGAAGTTTCCCATCTTCTCCTTTTTTTGAGGTGCATTTTTTATTTTAGTTACCTTCTTGTAAAGTTTTAAAAAACTTTTCCGATCCTTTGATATGATATTTTATCTGATTCATTCCTGTAATGGCTGCGGCATATAATCTATGATTACCGTCCCATATAATAGAAATTTTCATTTTCGTTTTGTCCATATTCTTTGAAATACGGTTGATAAAGAAATGTAGAGGTGATTAAGCTATTAATAAGAGTGTGAATTACTTGTGAGACTTAGATTGAAAATGGATAAGACTAGGAGACTGCACTTAAGAATGGCAAAAAGTTTATAAATACGGGGTAAAGAATCAAATAACCTGTGAAAAATTTCTATAATTGTAGATATTCTATGACTATTGTTAGACTGAAAGTTAATTTGAGAGCTTTCAGCCCTTGGTTTATATATAACAACACATACTAGGCATGTCAAGTACGAGCGGGATTTCTACCTGTTTTTGTCAGATATCTTTTACTCTGGAAGCCTGCCTTTATACATGAGGCTCAGTTCCCCATATACATGGCTCCAATTCTGAATCGGCATGATTCATTTTTGGTGACTTTAAAGGTTGCCAGATGATGATTTAGAGAGAAGAAGTAAAAAAAGATGAAGTAAGAGATAATGATTATTTATTCTTTTATATATTTTAGAAATTTCTATTTAAGCAATAAAAAGGACAATCGAAACGAAAAAACTGGACTTAGAAAAGACTAAAAGGATAAAATGCAAAACAAGGAGGCGCTTGGGCAAAAAATGAATAATAAAATTATGGTAGAAGATGAAAAAAATAGAAAAATGAAAATGACAGAAAGAGAAAAGATATTGATAATGAGATATAGGGGGTTATGCGATGAAAATAAAATGACTATTGATATTTTAATTCAGCGTTTATTAGGACAAGAGAAAGGCAGGGAATGAGTTGATAAAGGTAGGCTTATGCGATGACATAATGGAATACAATAAGAAGATAGCAAGCTACATTGAAGAATATGGAAAAGAAAACCATATTAAAGTAAAAATCAAATCATATATGAGTGGTTCCCAACTATTGCTGAATTATCAAAAACGAAAATTCGATATTATTTTTTTAGATGTTTCAATGCCAGGAATGAATGGATTTGAAACTGCAGAAAGAATTAGATGTATTGATAAAGATGTGTCGATTGTATTTTGCACGGCTTATTATACAATTTCTAATGCAAGTAAAGGTTTTGAAGTGGAGGCAGAAGACTTTTTAGCGAAGCCTCTTTTGTATAAAAAAATACAAAAAGTATTGGATAAAGTATATAGAAAGAAATTGCTGAAAGCAGAAGAAAAGTTGTTCTTGAAATGTCAGGACGGGGTCATTGCTGTTCAACTTTCTGATTTAATTTATGTAGAAACAAAAAATAAAACATTGGTTTTACACACAATGGATGGAAACGTAGAAATCAATCGAAAGATAGGGGAACTAGAAAAAAGGTTAAGTAATAAATTATTTTACCGTTGTCATAATAGTTATATGGTTAATATGGATTATGTTGAGGGAATTGAAAGTAATAGTGTGCTGATAAATAATGAAATTCACCAGATAGAATACATTCCGATAAGTAAATATAGAAAGGAAGATTTTTTAAAGAGATTGGCCGATTATATGGGAAAATGGTAAAAAGTGTGAAAACTACGCTAAAAAAAGAACGATTTATACAATGGATATTGTTTTTTTAGAGATAAAGGAATATAGTTTTAGCATCAGAATTAAAAGGAGGAAAGAATATGCAGAATAATGAAACATCAGAAGAATATGTAAAAGAGCTCGATTTGACAGAAGAGGAAATAGAAGGCTATTCAAGTTGTTCGAATAGAACTCAGAGATGCTTGTCCGATTGTCCTTGGCCATTTCCTGGGTCGTACATTTCAGAAAGTAATTAAGTCAGAGAAGCCGCACAGATTGTCTTATCCGATGATCCGTACGGCTTTTTTAGGAGGAAAGAATGTATACTGTTATTTTAGAAATAAATCAAATATGTAATTTACGTTGTGCCTACTGTTACCTTGGGGAAAAGAAAAATCAGCTTATGTCAGAGCAGGTGGCACGCCATGGTCTGGAAATCGCTTTTTTAAACGCTGAAAGGCATAAAGACAGGAGGATTTGGGTTGATTTTGTAGGAGGAGAAGCTTTGTTAAGTTTCCAATTTTTGCAGAAGCTAGTAGATTTCATAGATGAGGAAGCGAAGAAAAGAAAATTATTCGTTATTTATTCTATGACTACAAATGGGACTATTATGGACGACGAGATATTGTTGTGGCTTATAAAACATAGTATTCAATTGAAATTAAGCATTGATGGGAAAGAGAGTATACATAATAAAAATCGTAAAACAGTATCTGGAGAAGGGAGCTATCAACTGATAAAAAAGAATCTTTCAGATTTCAAAAAGTATGAGATAGAAACAAAACGATGTATACAAGTAGCGCATGTAGTGACTCGGAATAATTACTTTAAAGCATTTGAATCCGCTAAACATTTGGTAGAAGGTATGGGATTTAGAGTGGTCGATTCATCGATAGATGTTACCAAAAGATGGGAAAAGAAAGAATTGGATTGTTTAGCGGATCAATGGACGCAGATTTTAGAGTACTATATAAAAAGAAAAAAAGAAAACAATCCTTTTTTGTGGGAACCCATTTTAGACTTCAAAAAATATGAAGAAAGAGAAGAAAAGTCAGGATTTTGTGGTGTTGGTCTTATTCAGATGTACATAAAAAACAATGGCAAGATATACGGGTGTGCAGCAAATTTGGGAGAAAGCGGGTGCATAGGTGATGTAGAAAAGGGACTGTCTGTAGATATTATTAAAAAATATCGAGAATTATCAAGCGATAATTCTATATGTTTAGGCTGTGATATTCGAGAAAAATGCCAAAACAGAAAATGTATTATGAATAGTTTGGCATATAGCGGTACGATAGAAGGACATAATCCGGATATGTGCTATTTTGAGCGGCATAAAATTCAAATATGGGAGAAGTATAGAGAATTGATATAATAACTATAAAGAGGTTTTTGGTCATATTACATAGATTATTGTGTGGGGCGGAATATAGATTTAGGTAATATTACAGCTGCTTAAAAGGAGAAGAATAGATGACTCCTTTGTGATATATTTTGTGAACTTACGTTTCGCAAGTATGCAAAAGAGTCTTAGAATATAATTATCATTGGTAAAAACAAAGGAAAGAGATCGAAATCTCTAACCAATCATACAGCGTTGTCTTATTGTTTAATTGACGAGAAAAAACATGAAAAGTCTGTATGATGAGTTTAATGATAAAGGAAAACGGCGTAACATTCAAGCCTGCAAATAAAAAGTCAAGGCTAAATTGATGAACTTTGAAAATTTTATACAGGTTGAAAAATAGGTATCACAATAAGAGACTACCGCACTTGCGCTGGTCTGAAAAAGTATTATGGAATTATTCGGATTTTGGAAGCGATGAAAGATATTCTTTCACCCGACCATAGTAGATTCGTAAAAATTTAT
>ERZ1643246.562-NODE-562-length-46895-cov-29.292528_pt1 | contig 46895 bp, 48 predicted proteins | sample MGYA00579265_ERZ1643246 | MGnify/ENA primary metagenome ERZ1643246 (study PRJEB29033, sample SAMEA4952261) | chicken gut metagenome | biome: Broiler Chicken; feature: Gastrointestinal Tract; material: Caecum | place: Ireland | collected 2018 | study: Broiler... | reverse complement strand
CTTTGATTCATAGAATGTATGATATAGTAGGAGCAGAAATTCATATTGATATTTATGATGATAGGTTAGAAATAGAATCTCCAGGTGGAATGTATGATGGAAGTATAATTCAAAATCAAGATATCTTAAATATTCCATCTAAAAGAAGAAATCCAATAATAGCAGATGTATTTCAAAGATTAGACTTTATGGAAAGACGAGGAAGTGGATTTAAGAAAATTTATGAGGCACTAGGAGATAAGGATAAAATAAAATTTTATTCAAACAGAACAGATTTTAAAGTAACACTGATGAATGAAAATTATAATCGAGAAGTAGAAAACACCGGCGATAAACCGGCGATAAACCGGCGATAAACCGGCGATAAAATCAAGCGATAAAATAATTGGGTATTTAAAAGTAAATGATTATATTACTACAAACATAGCAATAGATATTTTAGAATTAAAAAGCAAATCTTGGGCAAGAGATATTTTAAATAAAATGGTGAAAGATAATATTCTAATTGCAGAAGGAGCTAACAGGAATAGAAAATATAGATTAAATAAAAATGATTAATTTATTAAGATAAAATTAAAAAAATAAAATTTTAAAGAATATCAAAACAAATTTGGTATTCTTTTTGTTTAGATAATTACTCTAATCAAAAAAAATAAAAGCCGAAAATTGATTCTTAGGCGAAATAAACTAATAGAAATAGAGCTTTATAGTAGAAAATTACTCCAAATTAAGAGACGTCTAATAGTAGACTTAGAAATTTAAGAGCACCCTGCTAAAAGCCACGCTTTTAGGTAGTTGTCGGGAAACGAGTGGTCTCCCTGTTCCTGCAATTTTAATTAGAAAATAAATTTGATACTATTTCTTAGAGAGTTAGAAAAAATATATTAGTGTTTATATATTTTCAATTTAATATTTTAGCAAAGTAAAAATTATAATTTACATAAAAAGTTGAAGAAATAGCAAAAATGTGATATGATTATGAGGAAATTTTATAATTAATAGAATTTGATAATAGCAATATATAATAGGAGAGATACTAAATGACAGTACACGAAATAATTCAAGAATTTATAAAAAAGAATAAATATTTACAAGATGAACATGTACTAGGTATTTTATTTTATGGAAGTTATAAATATGGACTTAATAATCAAAATTCGGATATAGATTTACATATTATTTATGATGATTCCAATCCAAAACACTTAATAAGAGGAAATACATTTATTAATGGTACAAGAATAGAATATTTTGAAAAAACAATTGACGAAATATACAATGAGGTAGAAGACGGATATGCTAATCAGGATAATGCAACAGAATCTATTATAGGAAAATCTGAGATTATATATGAGAAAGATAATAGTATGCAAGATTTGCAAGCACATGTATTAGATAAATTCAAAAATGGGCTTCCTCATCTTACAGAAAATGAAGCTAAAGAACAAGTATCTATAATCAATAATAGAATAGAAAAATTAAAAAAATATGCAGAAGAAGATAGTTATTTTTTTGAACATTTATATCATTTAACTATTGAGAAAATAAGAAGGTTTTATCATAATCTAAATGGAATGCCAAGAATTGAAACATATAAAGGTTTTAAATTATATAAAGATAAAAAATATCAAGAAATGTTTTCAATACATTATATTCCAGATAGAAGATTTTTGGAAATGTATTTTGAACTTATTCAAAGCCATGGCGAGAGTAAGGAGGTAATGTTAGAAAAATTAAAGAGATTTTATGATTATTCTAGAAGAACAGTAGAATTAGATGAACATAATTATAGAATTCCTATAAAAAGTAAAAATGAAGGGCTAAATATAAGATTAAATAAAGATGCTGATTTAGATGACATTGAGATAGAGCATAAACCAATTCCTGATGCAACATTAGAGGCTATAACAAAATTTATAGAAAAAATGGGATACATTAGTAATGAACATTTTTTAGGTGCTATTGTTTATGGAAGCAGTCTGACAGGATTTGATACAGAAACATCTGACATTGATTTGCATATCATTTTTGATAATAGTGATCCAAATAGAATTATTAGAGGTGAAAGTTTAGTAGATGGTAAAAAGATAGAATATTTTGAAAAACCAATTGAAGATGTTTATTTAATGGCAGAAAATGAATTTTCAAATCAAAACAATGCATCATATTCAATAATAGGAAAAGGAGAAATTGTATACGAAAAAAAAGGAGCTTTAACTAATTTACAAAAATATGTAATCAATAGGTTTAAAGACAAATTACCACCTTTAGATATAGATGAAGCTAGAGAACAAATATCAATTATCGATAACAAAATTCAAAAATTAGAAAATTTGGCTAAAGATGATAGTCCATATTTTAATCATTTTTATCATATTGTATTAGAGAAAATAAGAAAAACGCATCATAGAATTAATGGAATACCTAAAATTCCAACATCTAAAGTGCATAAAATATATACAGATGAGGCATACAGAAAATCTGTATATAAGGCAAATCCTGCATCAGATTTTGTTGAGGATTATTTGGATTTAATTACTCAAGGTAGAGATAAAAGACAAATGTTAGAGTTTTTAAAGTCATTCTACAATAAAGTAAAACAAAATATAGAATTAGGAGATGAATACAGGATACCTATTAAGACCAAAAGTAAAGAAATTACTCAAGAGAATTTAAGTAAGAGTGAAAATATTTCATCTTCCACAATTGCAAAACTAGATAAAGAAAATGATCTCACAACTACAGATGTAGAAGATGTTAGTAAATTGTTTAATTTGCTAAAAAATAGAGAAATTAAAAGAGGAGAAAAAGATGATTGATTATAAAAAAAGGTTTGTAGAAGTAGATGAAATCATTAAATATTTGCCAAAGAAAGAGTTTAGTAAAATCCCGAGTAATTTAATTGATTTGATAGGAAAGAATAAAGATTCCAAATATATATGGAAATATGATAATAATAAAAAATTAGAGGAACAAAATATACATAAAGATACTATAGCAATACTATCATATATTAATATGAAATACATTTTAGAAGATGATCAAAAAATGCTAATGAAAAATTTGCACTGTTTTAATGAAATGAAAAGTGAAAAATTAAAAAGAGAAAAATTTAACCCTAAAACTATATTCAAGAATCAATGATTTTCACCACAAAATATCATAAAATAATAAAAAGAGGTGAAAATACAAAAAAATTATAAAAGGCAGGAAATCAAATCCTGCCTTTATGTAATAAAAGCAAAATTTAACTTCTTGCCTAATTTTAACCGGTAGCTAAAACTATTTCATTTGGCTTTCAACTTGTTGAATCATTTTTCTAACCATGTTACCACCTATTCTTCCAGCATCTCTAGAAGATAAATCACCATTGTAACCATCTTTTAAGTTAACACCAACTTCACTAGCTACTTCATATTTAAATTTATCTAAAGCTGACATAGCTTCTGGAACTAATTTTTTGTTACTATTGTTTGCCATTATAATTTCACCTCCTGTAATTACATTTGTGAAAAAACATTTAGCTTTTTCTAATACTAGCATTTGCAATTTTAAATAAAATAAACAGGAAAAATTTTCAAAAAAAATTATAAAAAAATCATTGTAAATAAAAAGAATTAAAGTTATAATATTAAAATGGAGAAAAGGAGAGAGATATGTATAAATTAGTCGCAATAGATCTAGATGGAACATTATTAAACAACTATGGAGTTGTAACAGAAAATACAAAGAAAGTCATAAAAGAAGCATTAAAAAAAGATATTTATATAATATTAGCATCAGGAAGACCAATTGATTCAATAAAAACAATAGCAAATGAAATAGGTGCAAATAAATATTTCATCGCAGGAAATGGAGCTTTAATTTATGATATGCAAAATCAAATACCAATATACGAAAAATATATGTCAAAAGAAAAAGTTTTAGAAATAGTAAAAATATGCGAAGAAAATAGTATATCTTATAATATTTATACAGAAAATACAATTATAACAAAAGCTTTAAAATATAATGTTTTATATTATCATAAAGAAAACTTAAAAAAAGAAGAAAAAAATAGAACAAATATAACATTAGTAAATGACGTGAAAAGTTATATTGAAAATTTAAACCATGCAAAATTTTTAAAAATAACAATATGTGATGAAAGCAAATTCGTTTTTCAATCAATACTAAAAAAAGTTAGCAAAGTAAATAATATTGATATTTTAGATGTATCACATATGTCAAGAAAACTGATTAAGCAAGGAACAGAAGAAATACTAATAGAATATTTTTATACAGAGATATCTTTAAAAGATGTTGATAAATGGGAAGCAATTAAATTCTTGATAAATAAGCTTAATATAGATAAAAGTGAAGTTATAGCAATAGGAGACAATATAAACGATAAAAAAATGATTAAAGAAGCAGGCTTAGGAATTGCAATGAAAAAAAGCAGTCCAGATGTAATTGAAATAGCGAATTATATTACAGATAGAAATAATGAAGAAGGTGTTGCTAATGCTATAAATAGATTTATTTTGTCTTAATTGTTACAAGATTATTACAAAATTGTTACAAAAATATGAAGTTTTTATAACACAAACCAATATTATTGATTTTGAAAGATGTTTGTTATAAAATAAAGTAAAGGTATTTTGTAAAAAAATAATATTTTTAATATAAAAGGAGGAATTTTCAATGGCTACAAATCCAATGCAAAGAAAGGCAAGAAATTCATTTTTATTAGGAATGCTATTAATGTTAGTAATAGCAGCAATAATAGTAGCATTTTTAATCTTACAAATAAAAAATTATAGAGACAAGGAGGCACAAGAATTAGCAGCAAGTGTAAACATAGCAGTATTAAATCAAGATGTTAAATCAGGACAAATAATTACATCAGACATGTTAACACAACATACTGTAAACAGAAATTTAATACCAAGTAATGCAATAGGGGATGTTGCAACTCTAGAAAACTATAATTTACAAGACAGAGAAGGAAATACAGTTTCTACAAAATATGACGAGGAAAATGATACATCAACAATGTATCTAACAAGAGATGGTAGAGATTATGTACTTTCGCAAGAAGAAACAGGAAACTACTACATAACAGTAAATAATCAAAGAGAGTATGTAGAATTAAATTCTATTCCAGTAGTTGCAAAAGTTGCAATGAACAGAAATAGTGTTTTAACTAGAGAATTAGTTACAAGTGCAGACAATACAACAACTAATGATGTGAGACAAGAAGAATTTAATATGATAGTATTACCAACACAAATAACAACAGGAGACTATGTAGACATAAGATTAACATTGCCAAGTGGACAAAGCTATATAGTAGTGTCTAAAAAAGAAGTAACAATACCAGAAATAGATGGTGTACCTTCAGTAGATACAATATGGATGAATTTAAGTGAAGCAGAAATTTTGATGATTAATAATGCAATTGTAGAAGCATACTATATAGACGGAGCTAAATTATATGCTAACATATATACAGAACCAGGATTACAATCAGCAGCAATTACTACTTATACACCAAGTGCAGAAGTAGACGCATTAATACAAAGCAATCCAAACATTGTTGATACAGCAAAACAAGAATTACGTGCTAGATACAATGCAGACCAAAGAAATAATGTTATAAACAATGCTATTAGAAATAATGCAGATACAGGAGATGAAAGTGTAAAAGCTGGAGTAGAACAAGACGCAACAACAACAAAAGAAAATAGACAAGATTATTTAGATGGACTAGCAGCACAAGCAACAACAACTACAACAACAACTACAACATCAAACACAACTAATACAACAAGTTCATCAAACTAAAAAACAGAAAGGAGTAGCATATGAAAAAGGTAGGATTTATTGGAGTATATGATAAAACAGACATGATCCTAAATTTAGCTAAAATTTTGACAACAATGGGAAATAAAGTATTAGTAGTAGATTCCACTGTAAATCAAAAAGCAAAATATGTTGTACCTGCAATAAACCCTACAACTTCATATGTTACTAATTTTGAAGATATAGATGTAGCAGTAGGGTTTAAAGAGGAAGTACAAATTAAAGAATATCTTGGGTTAACAAAAGAAGAATTGCCATATGATTTTATACTAATAGATGTAGATAGTTATACAAGAATAAAAGAATTTGAGCTAGATAAATCGCTAAAAAATTTTTTTGTAACTTCATTTGATTTATTTTCATTAAAAAAAGGACTAGAAATACTTGTAGACTTAGAACAACCGATGGCGCTAACAAAGATATTATATTGTAAAGAAATATTAAAAGAAGATGATGATTATCTAAATTTCCTTTCATCAAATTATAAAGTAGTTTGGGAAGCGAATAGAATATATTTTCCTCTTGAGAATGGAGATTACGATGTATTAGTAGAAAATCAAAGAGTTTCAAAAATAAAATTTAGACGACTAAGTGCACAATACAAAGATAGTTTAGTATATATTATATTAAGTATAGTAAACACAAGCGAAACAAATGTAAGGAGAGCTATTAAGACAATTGAAAAAAATGTATAAAGTTAGAAAATTTAATTCTTTTCCAACTAAATTTAGAAAGGAATGAGACTAAAAATGGCAATTATAACATTTTTAAATAATCAAAAAGAAGAGACAGGAAAAACACTCTCTATTGCTGCAATAGCAACATATATGTCAATAGACCACAATTCAAAGCATTTAATAGTAACAACTTCAGGTGCAGATGAAAGAATGAAAAGATGTTTCTGGAAAGAAAAGAAAAAGTCAAAAATGAGTTTTGGAATTTTCGGACCAAACAAAAATAACATTTTTGAACAACAAAATGGTATTAATGGTTTAGCAAAAGTAGCAAAAAGCAATAAAATCACACCAGATGTTATAACTAATTATACAAGAGTTATTTTTAAAGATAGGCTAGAAGTTTTATTGGGACCAGAACAATCTGATAGAGATGATATAGTAAAACTATATCCAGACATATTAACAGTCGCAAATCAATATTATGAAAGAATATTTGTAGATTTAGATAATAATGTACCAGAAGAAACAGCTAATAAAATTATTAATATGTCAGACATAATTGTTGTAAACCTAAATCAAAGATTAAGTAGCATAGAAGATTTTAGACAAAAGAAAGAAGAAAAACAAGAATTGAAATCTGCAAAAATATTACTATTAATAGGTAGATATGACAGATATTCAAAATACAACATAAAAAATATAACAAGGTACTTGGGAGAAAGAAATAACATACTTACAATTCCTTATAATACATTATTTTTTGAAGCAGCAGAAGAAGCAGGAGTACCAGATTTATTTTTAAGATTTAAAAAATTTATGGATCCAGACGATAGAAATGCATTTTTTGTAGAAGAAGTGAAAAGGGCTTCAGAAAATATTATTTATAGGATACAAAACGTACAGAAAGGACAATAGAAAGAAAGGAGAAAAACAAATGACTATAACTAATATATTATTAACTTTAATTGTTATAGTGGCAGGATTCTTTGCAGTTTTTTATTATATCAAAAAAAGAAAAAATGCAGAAGTAGAAAACCCAATAAATATTGATGATAAAACATATACATTAGATGTAATGAAAGAATTTGTAAAAAGAAGATTAGATGAAATAACAAAAGTCAATTTGTATGATATAGGTTTATCCGAGGAGGAACTAAAAAGAAGGAAAAACAAAAAATACGAATTGAAGAAAGCTCTAAAAGGTTGTACCTATGGAGATGTAAATGATAAAAAATATGTAAAAGAATTAATTTACGATTTGCTTTCTACAGAGTATGGTGTTGATGAGACAAATATTTCTAGGGCTATTCCTTTTGATACTCCATCATTATTAACAGCACAAGATAAATTTGATATATTAATATATGCATACAAAAAAGATTATGGATATGAAGCATTAACACAATTAATAAACAGATACAACTTAGCAGATTTAAAATATGTAGAAGGAGACGCAAAACCATCTTATGTAATAATGCCAAAAGAAATTGAAGATATATATGAAAAAGAAAATATTAAATTAAGTTTTTCTGATAAATTATCAATAGTAGTACAAAGAATATATCAACATTATAAAGGATATAGTACAATTGACGAAATTAGAGATATGAACATAGATGGTGTTTCAGGAGGAGTATCAGGTCTACCTGAAAGCTTCTTAAGTCAAGTTGCGCAAACAGCAAGTGGAGATTATTTAAATCAAGTTGCTGAACACAAAGTCCCAAGAGCATGTGACAGTATTTGGATATTCTTCCAAGGTAAATCTATCCGTTTAGCATTCTTATCATTTGGAACAGAGGCAGAACTAAAAAGGGTATGTCAAAACATATATAAATACAATAACCCAGGACAATTGTCAGATACAAATGGTTATAAGATAAACGAAATGAAAGATGGTTCTCGTGTAGTTGTTGTAAGACCAAGTTTCTCAGAAACATGGGCATTCTTCGTAAGAAAATTCGATGTAAAACGTGCTACATTAGAACAATTAGTAAGAGATCCAGGAAAAGAAGATGTAATAAAATTATTAAAATTCCTAGTTAAAGGAGCTAGAATCACAGCAATCACTGGAGAGCAAGGTTCTGGTAAAACAACACTTTTAATGGGAATGATAGAAAATATTTATGAAACAATGAACATCCGTGTTCAGGAAACAGCTTTCGAGTTGCACTTAAGAAAAATATATCCAACAAGAAACATTTTAACATTTAGAGAAACAGATACTATTTCAGGACAAGAAGGTTTGGACGTTCAAAAGAAAACAGATGGTTCTGTAAATATCATAGGTGAGGTTGCAACAGACCCTGTAGCATCTTGGATGATACAAGCAGCACAGGTTGCTTCTAAATTCACATTATTTACACACCATGCTAAAACATTTCCAAACTTAGTTACAGCATTGCGTAACTCAATGTTAAGAACAGGAGTGTTCACAGACGAAAAAACAGCAGAAGAACAAGTTGTACAAGTTTTAAACTTTGATGTACACCAAGTAAAAGACTTTAGAGGAAAAAGATATATACAAAGAATCACAGAATGTATACCAGTTGAAAATAAAAATGAATATACATTTGACCATAGAAATGAAAAATCTATGGAAGGAAAATATGACAAATTTTTTGATAATGCTACAAGGTATTTTGAAAAAAGTACAGATAAACAATTATATACATATCGTAACATAATGGAATATATTGATGGAGAATATGTTATAACAAACCCAATAACTAAAGAAAATATTATCGAAATGAGAAATAATATGGATGAAACAGATGTTGAAGAATTTGATAAATTTATTGAAGAACATTGGGGAAATATGATGCAACCAGTATCAGCATCATTAAGTGAAGAAAAAGAAGAACCAAAAAAACGTGGGAGAAAAGCTAAAGAAGTTTAAGTAGCAGGAGGTGAAAATAGGTGTCAAATCAATTAATATATATTATAATGGGAGTAACAGTAGGAGCTTTTCTGTTAATACTGATTGCATATCTTATAATAAGAAAAAAGATGCAAAAATCTGAATATAAGGAAATTCAGAAATTACAAAAAGGAACAAAGCAAAAAACTTTTTCTATGGAGATATTATATCAGAGATTATATATTACCTATGTAAAGATTCCATTTTTAAAAAGATATATATTTAAAATAAGAAGAAGACTAGAAATTATAAATATAGATGATGAATATAACACAAGGAAAGATGCCTCTAAAATATTAACAAAAGCACTTGCTATTTTAATACCAATCATTATTATTAGCATTATAATTACAAGTTCAAACTATTTGTTAATGTTTATCGTATTAATTTTTGAGTTATTTATGATAGATACTCTAATAGATGGATTTGTAGATAAAATAGATGATAACTTATTAAAACAACAATTACAATTTTTCTCAGAAATAAGACATGCTTATCATGAGTTTAATATGGTAGAGGAAGCTATATATCAAGTTTCACAAGATGATGAGCTAGATGTATCTAGACAAGGAGAAAAAATATATGAAATATTAATATCAGATGACCCTGAAACAGAATTAGAAAAATACTATGATGTGGCACCAAACAGTTACTTAAAAGAATTTGCAGGAATTTCATATTTAACAAAAGAATTTGGAGATAGAAAAGTAGATGGTGCATCATTATATTTAAAAAATGTTGACAACATAACACAAGAATTACAATTAGAGATATTGAAAAGAGATAAATTAAACTATGTATTTCAAAGTTTATCTTTTATATCAATAGCTCCAGTAGTATTACTAGAACCATTAAAAAATTGGGCAATTTCTAACTTTTCATTTGTTAAAAGTTGGTATTTAGGAAAATCAGGAATGATAGTACAAATTTTGATATTAGTTTTAACAATGATTTCTTATGTATTAGTTAGAAAACTAAAAGATAACGGTTCAATTAACATGAAGACTAGAAATACAGAAAATCCATGGCAACAAAAATTATACAAGAATCCAATAATTAAAAGATTTGTAGATTTATTTATACCAAAAGATGGAACAAAAGAAAGAAGAAAATTAAAGGAACTAATGAAAAATGCAGCTACGCATTTGAAAATTGAATGGCTGTATGTAAACAGGCTTACATATACAATACTTGTATTTATCGTTTCAATATTTATTTTTGCACAATTACATAATATAGCAATAGATTATATATACACAGAGCCGACGACAGATTATAATCTGATAAGTCTGTCCGACAAAGAAGAACAGGAAGCGATGGAAATCACAGAACAAGATAATACTTTCTTGGATAGATTTAGAGGAAATATGAATGTAACTAAGGATCAAATCCAAACAGCAGTAGAAAGATCAGACTATTATGAAGGTGCAACAGAAGAAGAAATTACAACAGCAGTAGATAGAATCTATGAAAAACTACAAGTTGTAAATAGTGAATATTTAAAATGGTTTGAAATTTTATTAGCATTTGTATTTGCAATAGTTGGATATATGGCTCCAGTATGGGTATTATACTTCCAAGCTAAAATGAGACAACTTGAAATGGAAGATGAAGTAATGCAATTCCAAACAATAATATTAATGCTTATGAGAATTGAAAGAGTAAATGTTGAAATAATTCTAGAATGGTTAGAAAGATATGCAAACATTTTCAAAGAACCAATATCTAGATGCGTAAACAACTATGAAGCAGGAGCATGGGAAGCATTGGAAGAAATGAAAGAAGAAATATCATATCAGCCATTAATACAAATTATAGAAAGCTTACAAGCAGCAGTTGAAAAGATACCAATCAAAGATGCATTTGATGAATTAGACTCAGAAAGAGATTACTACAGAGAAAAGAGAAAAGAATCAAATGAAAGATTAATCAGTAGAAAGGCTATGATTGGTAGATTTATAGGATTTGCACCTATGGTAACAATGTTTGTTGGATATTTGATTATTCCATTAGTATTCATTGGATTAACAAGTATGTCAAGTTCATTTAGTGCAATGTCAAGTATGTAAAATTAAAAAATAACTAAAAAATAAGGAGGGTAATGTATCATGGAAAATGCTTCAAAAGCTTTGATTATGGCAGGGGGAATATTAATAGCACTTTTAGTACTTGGTGCATTGCTCTTAATGTTTAATAATTTATCAGATTATCAAAAAAGTAATTCAGATTTAACAGAAAGTGGACAATTAGCAACTTTTAATGAACAATTTACTCAATATGAGAGAGATGATTTAACAGGTACAGAAGTTATTAGCTTAGCCAATATGGTATATGACTATTCAAGAAGATCTGGCAAAGTTGGAGAATTAGATTATAGTCAAAAAATAACATTAACAGTTAAAATAGATAAAACTAAATTCGCTCAAAGGATTTCTTCTAACCCAAGAGATATTAAAGTATTTACAGCAGGAACATATACTATAGGAAAAAACGGTAGTACAAATTTCTTTACTATAATAGATAGATACAGACAAGAAGAAGAAGAATATTCTTTAGATGGAATGAAAAAATTAGTATCACAGATAGAATCTTTAAGGACTGGCAAAGATACCTATGGTAGAGATGTCACAGCGACAAGCATTATAGGGAAAAAATATCATGGACTTGATTATGGACCTCAATTAGTTGAATATTTAGAAAAATATCAAGAATATTATTCATTAAAGTCTGCAACATTTAAATGTAATAGTTTAACATATTATAGCGATACTGGTCAAGTTGAATCAATGGAAGTTGAATTTGTAGAATAGAGGTATATTATGGAAAATGCGTCAAAGGCTCTAATTATGGCAGGAGGAGTATTAATAGCAATTATGATAATTTCATTGGCTGTATATTTATTTACAGATTTTGGGACAACTTCTGCTGAAATTAATAAAGAAAATGCAGAAAGACAATTAACACAATTTAATACACAATTTACAACATATTTAGGAAGAAATAATATTACTGTATATGAGTTAATATCTGTTGTAAATTTAGCCAAAGAAAATAATAGTGAATATGCAAGTGTAAATAACTATGCAAATGCAGAAAATGGATATCAGATAAATGTTTATTTAGATAATACAACAATTCTATCTACAAAAACACAAACTGATCTAGATACTTATATACAAAATACAGGATTAGGAGAAACATTATATACTTGTACTAGCGTTACATATGATAATCAAAATGGTAGAATACGAGAAGTATATTTTAAAACAAATTAGGTACTAATAATTAGAAAAATATAGAACTTTATGAAAATTTTTTTAGAAGGACAAAGTTGAAAAATGTCATAAAATATGTTATAATTTAAAGGATGGAAGATGAAGAAATTCGTAATATTTTTGGTTATAGTTGTTGCTATTGTTTGTGCTATATCATATATGTATCTAAATTTTATAGCAAATAGAAACACAGCGATAACAGAAAATATGCCATATGAGACATATTTAAATAGAGAAATATTTGGTTCTGATTTAGCATCAGTAATCAATAGGGCAATAAATGATAACAATAAAAATAATGTAGAAAAAGATGAAAAAGGTATATATATAGCAAATAATACAAATTCAATAAAAATACAAGTGAAAATAACAGATAATGACACTACATATGATATGGAAACATTTTATAATAATGGAATGGATAATTTTATAAAATATTATAATCAAATAAAATTTAAATGTACAAATGTAGAATATCATGAAGCTACTAACAAGATAAAATATATGTTATTTGAACAAATTACAAGTTAAGTTTTTAAAATTTTAACTATGTAAATAGTTAAATTATGATATAGAAAATAAACAAAGGAGGAATGTAAAATGGAGAATGCATCAAAAGCATTAATTATAGCAGGAGCTATATTACTTGCAATATTATTAATATCTTTAGGTATTATAATATTTAGTCAAGCACAAGACACTGTAAACAATAGTGGTATGACACAAGCAGAAGTTCAAACATTTAATGGTCAGCTTGTTAAATATGAAGGTTCTCAAAAAGGAACAGTAGTAAAAACAATGATTCAAGAAGTTTTAGCTATAAACAATAATGGTTCTGGATATACAATTACTGTAAATGTTAATGGTACAGCAATATCTACAACAAACCCAACCAAAGATATAAACAATGCAAGCACATATAATGTAGAATTAGTATATGACACAACTGGTACAGGTAGAGTTACTACGATAAATGTAACAGGATAATTCATAAATATTATATATATTTTTTATAGGAGGAGTGTAAAATGGAGAATGCGTCAAAAGCTTTAATTATAGCAGGAGCTATATTACTTGCAATATTATTAATATCTTTAGGTATTATAATATTTAGTCAAGCACAAGATACTGTAAATAATAGTGGTATGACACAAGCAGAATTGCAAACTTTTAATGAACAATTTGTAAAATATGAAGGAGAAAGAAAAGGAACAGTAGTAAAATCAATGATGCAAGAAGTTTTTGCAGTAAATGCAAATGGTTCTGAAAATACTGTTCAAGTACTTAAAGGAGCTAGTGCAACAGATACTACTGGAACAGGAAGTGCTCTAACAAGTACTTCAGGAATTGATTCATCACATGATTATCAAGTCACATTAGGATATAGTACAGATGGTAGAGTAAATAAAATAATTATTTTTGACAAAGATGCAACACCATAATAAGAGCTATGGATTTGTATAAATTATTTATTAGGTAAAAATGTAAAATAGAGGAGGGTGATACTAATGGAAAATGCAGCAGATGCTCTAAAAATGGCAGGAGCAGTATTAATATTTGTAATAGCACTTTCTATTAGTATTGTATCCTTTGGACAAGTAAGACAAGCATCAGATGTTATATTAAATTACAGAGATAGAGAAACAGTATATATAGATGGAGATTATTATTATGAAGCAACAGGAACAGAAAGAACAGTTGGATTAGAAACTATAATACCATCAATATATAGAGCTTATAATGAACAATATAAAATTGTATTTCAATTTGCAGATGGAAGACCAATATACAAATGTACATATTCTTCAGGAAATTCAGTAGAAAGAAGTGTATTAGATTCTGCATTTGAATATGATAGAGCAGTTATAACAACAGAAGATAGAAATCAAAATAATAAAACATTTTTACATTACATTATATATGGAATACAAGATACAAATTTTAACAATTGGTATGGTATCAATGGAAATAGGAAGATTGAATTACCATATGGAAACCTATATGATAGGTTAAAAAATAAAACGATTACAGAATACTTAGGAGTATATTATCCAGTAGAAACATCAGAATCAGAAACTACTACAGATGAAGATTTTAGTAGCACAGAACAACCAGATGCAAATAAAGTAGAAAAAAGAATCATTACATATGTAATAAATTAATAAAAGGAGGAAATAGAGATGAGTGATACATTAATAACAGTAATTGCAATAGTGTTAGCAGCAGTACTGATGCTAATATTTCCACTAATGACAATGGCAGATAGAACAGATGATGTATCTCAATTATCAGTAGAAACAGCAACAGCAGACTTTGTTGATACAATAAGAACTACTGGAAGAATTACACCAGACAATTATAGCACTTTTATGCAAAACATAACAGCAACAGGAAATACATATGATGTAGAAATTGAGGTAAAAGTATTAGATGAGAATCCAGGAAAGAAAACAGAGCAAGCTCAATCAACAGTAATAGGAGAAAATGTATATTATTCAATATATACATCACAAATATTAGATATCATAGATCCTGACACTGGAACACCTCAAAACTATAATCTAAAAGAAGGAGACATTGTATCAGTTAAAGTAAAAAATACTAATTTAACATTAGCACAACAATTAAAAAACTTCTTTTATACAGTTACGGGTAATGATACATATACTATTGCAGCAGAAAGTGCTGGAATGGTAAATGCTACTGGTAAATAGATGATGATAATATACTAAAGTATAGCTTGTAATTTTATTACAAGCTATTTAAGAATGAAAAGGAAGATGAATAATGAAATTACAGAATCTGGCAGTAATCTTTATAATTATAATCTTGCCAATATCAGTAGTATTGGCTAATTATACAGCAAATAGAGTACAGACATTGAGGTTACAAATTTCATATGATGAAAAATTAGATAATGCTACTGCTGACGCAGTAGAGGCGTTTCAAATAAATACATTTAATGGAGATGAATCAATTTTGGCAAACTACAAAATTGAAAATATAGAAGCAGCAGTAAATGCCTTTTATACATCAGTAAGAACTAATTTTTCAATGAGTGGATATAATAATAAAGCAATAGAGGAATTTATACCAGCAGTTGTATTTATTCTATATGATGGTTATTATATTTATTCACCATACCAGAACACATGGGATGAAGAAACAATCCAATATTCTGAAAACTATAGAAATAGTGGAACAGGTGCAGAAACTACATATAACGGGGGGTTATATACAGATAATTCAAGAGAAACACTATTTGGATTAAAACCATATATTTATTATAGTTGTAGGTATGTAAGCGGAAATCTAGATGTAGTAATTACATATTCATTAGATAATTATGTAACAATAAAAGGAAAAAATGGTTCTGAGGCAATTGATGTAAAAGGATATTTATTATCAGGAGTAGATAAAGTAAATGATTATACATATACATATAATGGAGTAACAATTTCTCAAGGAGGAGAAGGAACAGTTTATGAAAATTTAAGACTTGAAGATGTAAATGGAGACGGAACTATAGATATATTTCCATATGCTTGCAGAAAAATAAATGGTGTAAAATATTATGTCTCTAGAGATGGGGGGGCAGTGTTTAGTTTCTTAAATGGTGTAAGACATGATACAACACAATATACTCCAGACCAAATCAGAAATAATGATAATGCGTATAGATATTATGAAGAAGCATATGACTTAAAAACAGTAATAGAAACTACAGAAATAGGAAACTTAAGGACATCAGATGCGGTATTAGTACAAAATAGTGATGATACAACACAAAATGCTTCAGAGTTGTTTGGAGATATTAAGATTTTTGATGAATTACAAAATGGTACCATAGAAGAAGAAAATTCTATGTTCAATAGTCATAGAATGGATGTAATAAAATACTCAGTAGAAAGAAATTTATCTGTTGCAATATCTAATTTTAATAATGTACCTTCAGCAAGTGCTAATTTCCAAATGCCAGAATTAATGCCAGATGAATGGGATACAGTAGCAAATAATATAACAATGATAACATTTTTACAAGGATTACCTATTGGTGGAAAAATATATAATGGATATTCAATAATAGCAAATAATAGAAATAAGGAACTAGTATCAGATGACTCAATATATATAGTTACACAAGATGGAACATATCATGATATAAGAGATAATGACTTATATGATGGAAGTGTAAGCTTATCTGGAGCAATAGGTAGAAGTGCAATGGATTTTGAGCGAGAAACTATTATAAATGATGATCAAACAAAAAATTATTATTTCCCTGCATTTGTTATTAATCAGACACCAACAGTTTTAACAGGATGTTATGGAAGTATAGTAAGAAGGGAAAATATAAGAGATGGAACAGTATTAGAAGTAGTAAATAGTAGTGGTTCAGGTTCAACAGATATAAAACAAATTTATTATATAGCATTAGGTAGAGAACGATATGGATTATACAGACCAGATAATAATATAGGCATTTAAAACTAATTGAAAAGAGTGGGAGAATATAATATTTCAAAATTCTCCTGCTCATTTTTGTATAAATGAAAATTAAATGTAAATAATAAAAATAGAAATCATGTTACAGTTCAGTAATAAATATTTGTAAAAGCTTCCAAGATTTAGTTACATTTCACAGCTAATTTAGTAAGATACTAAATGTTTTATATATTATATTTCATAAATTTTTCGGCTCAATGCATAATTTAAGAAATTCTAAATTAATTTTTTGGCGCCCTTTCACTTAGCCCTCACTTCGTTCGGCGCGAACATTTTCCAAAAAATTAATAAAGAATTTCTAAAATTACTCCAATCGCATTCAAAATTTTTTCAATATAATATATAAAACATTTAAAGTAATTGGTGCTAGGCTATGAAATGTAACTAAATAGTCTCGCGCTACTTAAATTTGATTATACTGAACTGTAACGAAATTTGGTCTGGAGAGGAATGAAATTTCTTGAAAAAAATGATTTTAAAAATTTTTCTCATAATATTTTTATTAATTTTATACATTTATATACTATTAATTACAAATTTACCAAGTAGCATTGTAGTATTTGAGGGAGAAAATTTAAATCTTGCATCATTATTAGGATTGCAATTTAGTCTTATATCAAATGAAGAAACAATAGAAGTATCATCAAATAATTCAACACAAGTAACAGAAAAAGTAGGGAAAAGTAATTTAAAAGTAAGTCTATTTAATAATGTAGTAAAAAATTTAGAAGTAGATGTATTGCCAAGAAAAACCGTAATACCAGTAGGAAATATAGCAGGAGTAAAACTATATACAAATGGAGTTTTAGTAGTAGGAATGAGTGAAATAGAAGGAGAAGATAATAAAAAATATAAACCATATGCAAATACAGGAATAGAAGAAGGAGACACAATCATATCAATAAATAATACAGAAATATTAAATACAGATGACTTAGTAAATATTGTAAATTCATCAAATGGGAATAAATTGGATATTAAATATGTAAGAGATAATCAATCATTAGAATGTAGTATAACACCTGTAAAAACAATTGAAAACGACTATAAATTAGGATTATGGGTAAGAGATAGTGCTTGCCGGAGTTGGAACAGTAACATTTTATGAGCCATCAACAAAATCATTTGCAGCATTAGGACATGGAATTGTAGATATAGACACAGAAGAATTAATAAATATAGCATCAGGAGAATTTGTTACAACAAAAATATTAAATATCACAAAAGGAGAAAGTGGTAATCCAGGAAGAATACAAGGCACAATAGATAATCAAGAAAATATAGGCATAATTTCTAAAAATACTAGGTTTGGAATATATGGAAAAGTAGATGACACACATAGTCTAAATATAGATTATACTAAAGAAATGGAAGTAGCATTGCGAAGCGAAATACAAAAAGGAAAAGCAACAATTCTATGTAGCTTAGATAATGAAAAAGTAAAAGAATATGAAATAGAAATAGAAAAAATATATGTAAATAATAATTATGATAATAAAAGTATGTTAATAAAAATAACAGACCAAGAACTATTAGAAAAAACAGGAGGAATAATACAAGGAATGTCAGGTTCACCAATAATACAAAATGGAAAATTTGTTGGGGCGATAACAAATGTGTTAGTGAACAATCCAGAAGAAGGATATGCTGTATTTGGTGATATAATGCTAAAACAAATGATGGGAACATAGTTGCAAGATTGCCAGTATTTAAAAAATATAAACGCTCCCGAATATAATAATTTATTAATTTTTTCGTCTCCCCATTCTAAAAATTCTAACAAAAGTTTTTCAAACTTTTGAGAATTTTTGAACGGTCCCCACAAGTCCCTTCAAAATTAATAAATTATTATATTCTCGCGCTATTTAAGTTTTAATTATACTGAACTGCAACCAACTTCTGTCAGAAATCTCTGTCGCTATTAACAATTTAGTTATTTATTAAAAGTGGTCCTATTTCTGTAACAGTACCAGCACCTAATGTTACTACAATATCATTATTTTTAACATTAGATTTCAAATAGTTAACACATTCATCAAAAGAAGGCATGTATAAAGCAGTTTTTCCTAATTCTTTGATTCTATTAACTAAGTCTTGTGATGAAATATTATAAGTATTAGATTCTCTTGCAGCATAAATATCTAATACAAGAATATTATCAAAATTTAGCAATGCTGTAGCAAAATCATCTAACAAATTCTTTGTTCTACTATATGTGTGTGGTTGAAAGACAACCCAAGATTGATTATATTTTTTATTTGCAAGAGCCTTTGCAGTAGCTATTATTTCAGTAGGATGATGTCCATAATCATCATATATACTAGCACCATTTACTTTTCCTTTAAATTCAAAACGTCTATGAGCACCGGTAAATTTTAATAATGCAGATTTAATAACATTTTTATCAATACAATATGTATCACATAATGCTATACAAGCTAATGCGTTAAGAACATTGTGTTTTCCTGGTACAGAAAGTTTAATGTCACAATAAAGGTCATTATCTTTGTAAACTTTAAATTGAGGAAAACCATCATTATCAAATATAATATCTTCAGCATAAAAATTTGCATTTTGATTACTAATACCATAAGTAATAATTGTTGATGCCTTTGTTTCTTGTGCTAAATCTAAACAATTTTTATCATCACCATTTAATATTAAAATACCATCAGTAGGTAATAATTTTACATACTTAATAAAAGCCTTTTTTATATTTTCAAAAGTCTTAAAATAATCTAAATGATCATTATCAATATTTAAAATAATTTCTGCTTTAGGTGAAAACTTCAAGAAACTTTCTACATATTCACAAGCTTCTATAATAAAATGTTCACTATTACCAACTCTATAGTTTCCATCTATTTGTTTTAAAAAAGCGCCAACTTGAATACTTGGATCTTTCAAAGCCTCAATAAAGCATAAAGATACCATTGAAGTTGTAGTAGTCTTTCCATGTGTTCCAGAAATACAAATAGTATCTGTATAACATCTGGTAATCATGCCTAAAAAATCTGCTCTTTCAATTGTAGGAACATTTAATCTTTTGGCTTCAATCATCTCAGGGTCATTTTGTTTTATAGCTGCAGAGTAAACTACAATATCTGAATTTTTTATATCTGACAAATCATGCCCAATAGTTACTTTTATTCCTAATTGATGTAATTTATCTGTATTTTCTGATTTTGAAGCATCAGAACCAGTAATATTAAATCCCCAATTGTTAAGAATAGCGGCAATTCCACTCATACTAACTCCGCCTATTCCAATCATATGTATATTTTTATATTTTTTAATGTTTTCAATGTTTGGCATTTTTACCATCCTCTCTTCAGAATGAACAAACGTATTTATTCATATAACAGATAAATTATACAATTTTTTGCCTAATATTTCAATACTATATTATATAAAATTTATTAAAGTTTTGTTACAATTCACAGCCAATTTGGTAAAATACTAAATATTTTATATATTATATTTCATAAATTTTTCGGCTCAATACATAATTCAAGAAATTCTAAATTAATTTTTTGGCACCCTTTCACTTAGCCCTCACTTCGTTCGGCGCGAACATTTTCCAAAAAATTAATAAAGAATTTCTAAAATTACTCCAATCGCATTCAAAATTTTTTCAATATAATATATAAAACATTTAAAGTAATTGATGCCAGCTTGTGGATTGTAAGCACAATATTGTAAAAAATGTAAAAATATCAAATTTTTTTGAAAAAAAAGAAGGAAAAAAATTTTTTTTAGAGAATAATATAATTGTACATATAATACATGTATAATAATACTTAAGGAAGGCGGTGCACGCAAAATGCAAATCACAGACGTACGTTTAAGAAAGGTAAATTCAGAAAACAGAATGAAAGCTGTTGCTTCTGTAACTTTTGATAATGAATTCGCAGTACACGATATCAAAGTTATCGAAAGTCAAAATGGATTATTTATAGCTATGCCTAGCAGAAAAACTCCAAACGGAGAATTCAGAGATATAGCTCATCCAATCAATGCTGAAACAAGGGAGAAAATTCAAAAAGCTATATTAGAAGCTTATGAAGCTCCAGAAAATCAAGAATCTCAAGAAACAGAGAGCTCAGCAGAATAATTAATAAATAAAAGAAAGCACTTATTCAGTGCTTTTTTGCATTATAGGAAATGCAATTTCCTATAATGCAAAAAATATAGATGCACAGAAAAATTGCTTCACAATTTTTCGCGTCGACAAATCTTATACGCTTCTTGCTAGACCTTAAATTAATATAATAGATTTTAAAATGCAGAGAAAAGGTCTAGCAAAGCTAGATTTGTCTGTTTATAGGAAAGTGCATTTGCTATAATGTAAAATATTATTTAACTTTTTTCTAGCAATTTTTCTAATATTTGAACAGCATTTGAAGCAGCACCTTTTCTTAGATTATCTGCAACAACCCACATATTCAAACCAGACTTAACTGTAAAATCACGTCTTATTCTTCCAACAAAAACTTCATCATATCCATCAGCTTTTGTAGGTAAAGGATAATAATTTTTACTAGGATCATCAACTAATATAATTCCATTAAAATTTTGAAGTAAAATTTTTACATCATATAAATCAAAATCCTTTTCAAATTCGACATTTATAGACTCACAATGACAATTTCTAACAGGAACACGGACAGTTGTAGCAGTAATTTTTAAATCAGGGGCATCCAATATTTTTCTAGTTTCATTTATCATTTTATGCTCCTCTTTCGTATATCCATCATCTAAAAAATCATCAATGTGTGGAAGACAATTATTAAATATAGGGTAAGGGAATTTTTTAGGTGGAATTCCATTAATACCATTTTCTAAATCTAGTATTCCTTCTCTTCCAGCACCAGAAACAGCTTGGTAAGTAGAATAAACAATTCTTTTGATGTGGTAATTATCATTTAATGGTTTTAATGGTACAACAGCCTGAATAGTAGAACAATTTGGATTTGCAATAATTCCTTTATTTGAAAAAATTTTTTCAGGATTAACTTCAGGGACAACTAAAGGAATGTCAGGCTCCATTCTAAAAGCACTACTATTATCTATTACAACACATCCTTTTGAAGCAGCAATAGGTGCAAATTTTTTAGATACAGGATTTTTAGTGCAAAATATAGCATAATCAAATCCACTATCAAATGATTTTTCAGTTAATTCTTGTAAGATATATGTTGTTCCCATAAAATCTATTTTTTGACCTGAAGAGTTAGAAGAAGCGAATAATGTATATGTACAATTTGGAAAATTCTTTTCTTCTAATACTTTTAATGCAGTTCTACCAACTAATCCAGTACAACCAACAACAGCAATCTTTTTTAAACTTCTCATAAAAACCTCCATTTGAGCATAAAAGCTCTAAAAATTTAAATATATTATATTATTAATTTATGCAGTTGTCAAAAAAAATTGTTACAATTCACAGCTCAAAACAAGAAATACTTTCAAAGGTTTAATTCATATTTATCTCGTTCGTCCCAACATCGCAGAAACTGTATAAAATTAATTAAATTAAAATTTAATTAATTTTAACATTTTCTAGCTAGCCGGTCCCCACACGAGCTCACTCGAAAAATATGAATTAAACCTTTTCAAGATTCTTTACTATGTGTGGCTGTGAATTGTAACAATAAATTCGAAAAACGAAAAAATGTTCAAAAATTCTATTGACAAATTAAAATAAAGATAATATAATACAAACAAATATTTGAAGAACAAAAGAACGGCAAAGGCTTAGTGATATAACATATGAAAGAAAGGAATGGAACTTATTATGATAACAAATTTGCATATAAAAAATATTGGTATAATAGATGATTTAGAAATCGATTTAAACGAAGGACTAAATGTTTTAACAGGTGAGACTGGAGCAGGAAAAACCTTAATTATAGGAGCACTTGCAATCTTAAGTGGTGGTCGTTTCTCAAAAGATATGATAAGAAAAGGTGAAAGTTCTTCATATATAGAAGCATGTTTTTATGAACCTAATAATACTGATTCAATTGATGGAAATATAATAGTATCTAGAGAAATAAATAATAATGGAAAAAATTTGTGCAAAATAAATGGAAGAATGGTTACGGTATGCGAACTAAAAAATTTTATGTCAGCAATAATGGAAATACATGGACAAAATGATAATCAGAATCTATTAAATAATGAAAATCATATAAAATATTTAGATGGATTTATAGGAGAAAAAGTAAACAGCTTAAAGATTCAATATTTAGATTATTATAACAAATATGTGGATGTTAAAAAGAAATTGAAAGAAAATTATGGAGATGATAAAGAAAGACAAAGAAAATTGGATTTACTAAAATATCAATTTAATGAAATTAAAGATGCAAATTTGAAAGACGGAGAAGAAGATGAACTAGAAACGAAAAGAAAAGTAATAATTAACTCTGAAAAGATAGAAGAGAGTTTAAAAGGTTCAGATTTAGCTATAGGTGAAAATTGTGAAGAAAACTTAAGTTTAGCAATAAAGTATATGGAAAGAATAAGCGATGTAGATAAAAAATATGAAAATATAGCCAAAAGTCTAAAAAATATTTATTATGATATACAAGAAATTGCAAGAGATATAAGTGAATACAAAGAAGAAATTGAATTCAATGAAACAGATAGAAATGAAATAGAACAAAGGCTAGATCTAATTTATTCACTAAAAAGAAAATATGGTAATAGTATAAAAGAAATATTAGAATATATGGAAAAGCTAGAACAAGAAATTTCATATATAGAAAACTTAGATATTTATAATAATGAACTAAAAAAAGAACAAAAAATATTAGAACAAAAGCTAAATGAGTTAGGATCAAAAATAAATAAAATAAGAGTAGAAAATGCTATCATATTGAGCAAAAAGATAAATAAAGAATTAGAAGAGTTAGAAATGAAAAATGCTAAAATCAATGTGAAAGTTGATTATAAAATTAACGAATATTTTAGTACAGGAAAAGATATTATATCTTTTTATATAACAACAAATATAGGAGAAGGAGAAAAAGAATTATCAAAAATTGCCTCAGGTGGAGAAATGTCAAGAACTATGTTAGCAATAAAAAAAGTATTAGCAGAATCAGACAAAATATCAATAATGGTATTTGATGAAATAGATACAGGAATTAGTGGAAAAGCAGCAAATAGTGTAGCAGTAAAATTGAAAAAAATTTCTCAATCACATCAAGTTATTTGTATATCACATTTAGCAAGTATTGCAGCAATAGCAGACTACAATTATTTTATAAGTAAAAATGTTACAAATGAAAGAACAAATACAAATATCAAATTATTGAATGAAGATGAAACTGTAAAAGAAATTGCCAGAATTTCATCAGGGGAAGTTAATGATATAAGCTTAAAATTTGCATATGAATTGAGAAATAAAAAGGCTTCATAAATCTATATCATTAAACTGAATAATATATGAGAAAAATGATATTATAATATTTTCAAGTTCTCCTGTTCATTCCATTCAAAAAGAATTCATAAGGCTTTCTGAATTAGCCTCTTTCATTCAGGCTCAAAATCAAAGATTTTGCCCATGAACATTCCTCATTCAAAAGCCAAATGAATTCTAATTTTCATTTCAATCAAGCGTCGAAGCTTTAAAATATTATAATATCATTTTCTTTAAATAGATTATTTGCTTATAGCGAATAAAAAAGAATAATTTGGAAAAAATGTAAATAGTAAAAAGAATAAGTTTTGAGAAAGGAAGGTATTTATGAAAGATTATTTAGGAATAAAAAACATTGAGGCATTGGAAGTATTAGATTCTAGGGGAAATCCTACTATACAAGTGGAGGTAGTTACAGAAGGTGGATTTTCAGGGGTGGCATTAGTTCCATCTGGAGCATCTACTGGAAGTTTTGAAGCTGTTGAATTGCGAGATAATGACAAAAGTAGATTTATGGGAAAAGGTGTGCAAAAAGCAGTAGAAAATGTAAATAAAAAAATTGCAAAAAAACTAATGGACATGAATGTATATGATCAAAGAAAAATAGATGAAGAAATGATTTTATTAGATGACACATTAAATAAATCAAATTTAGGAGCAAATGCAATATTAGGAGTATCACTAGCAGTTGCAAAAGCAGCAGCAAACTCATTAGGTATGGAATTATATAACTATATAGGTGGAATTAATGCATCACAATTACCAATACCAATGATGAATATATTAAATGGAGGAAAACACTCTGATAACAATATAAATATCCAAGAATTTATGATAATGCCAGTAGGAAGTATAACATTTGCTGAAAGGTTAAAAAGAGGTGTAGAAGTATATCATTCATTAAAAAAAGTATTAAAAAGTAAAGGATATTCTGTAGCTGTTGGAGATGAGGGAGGATTTGCTCCAAATTTAGAATCAGAAGAAGAAGCAATAGAAGTAATATTAGAAGCGGTAAAACAAGCAGGGTATGAACCTAAAAAAGATATTTGCATCGCATTAGATATTGCAAGTACAGAAATGTATGAAGAAGCACAAAAAATTGGAAAAATAGGATACTATTTTTGGAAAACAGACAAATTTAAAACAACAGAAGAAATGATAGAATATATAGAAGAATTATGCAACAAATATCCAATAATTTCAGTAGAAGATGGTTTAGCAGAAGAAGACTGGGAAGGGTGGAAAACACTAACACAAAAATTAGGAAATAAAATACAACTAGTAGGAGATGACCTATTTGTTACAAATGCAAAAAGATTAGAAAAAGGAATAAAAGAGAATTCAGCAAATGCAATACTAATAAAACCAAATCAAATAGGGACATTAACAGAAACACTAGAAACAATACGATTAGCAAAAGAAAATGGTTATAAAACAATAATATCACATCGTTCGGGCGAAACAGAAGACACAACAATTGCAGATATAGCAGTAGCAATTAATGCAGGTCAAATAAAAACAGGAGCACCATGTAGAACAGATAGGGTTGCAAAATATAACAGATTGTTAAATATAGAAAATGGAATATAGGGATTTAGGGACGTACCTCAAAATCCCCATATTTCGGGACTATGGGGACAGACCTTGAAAATATAAATAAAAAAATGAAGGTAGAATTTAAAAATCTGCTTTCATTTTTTGTTTACAAAATAGGATATAATCAAAAATTTTTCCTTAAGTAAGTTACTTAAAGATTAAATTTACAAAAAAATAATATCAATAAAATACCTAAATGTCAACAAAAAACATAAAAAATGATATTAAAAAATAAAATATAAATACTAAAACAAAAAAGTAAAAACAGTGGATATTTAAGCATTTTTAAAAGATCTTAAAATCATTAAGTAACTTACTTAATGATTTTAAGAAGGAGGAGCAAATATGCAAAAGAAAAGCAAAAACAAAGAAAATTACCAAAAAATAACAAAAAGGCATTACATAAAAGCAGGAAGTTTAAGTAAAAAAACAAGTAGAAATTTAAAAAATAAAAACTCGGGAATTACATTGTTAGCATTATGTATAACAATAATAGTAATAATAATATTAGCAAGTATAACAATAGGAACAATAAGTGGAGACAATGGAATAATAAAAAATGCAGGAAAAGCAAAAGACAATACAGAAATATCAAATGAAAAAGAAATAATAAGTGTAGCTGTTGTAAAAGCAATGGATAAAAATAAAAGAGGAGTATTAAAAGAAGAAGAATTTCAAGAAGAATTAAATAATCAAGCAGGAAGAGAAGGGATAATACAAGCAACAGATATAGGAGAAAGATTTGAAGTAATATTTACAGAAAGTAATAGATATTATGAAGTAGATAAAGATGGAAATATAGGAGAAGTACAAGAATTCATAAAGGATAAAAATCCAGGAAATATAACAGTAGGGCAAAATGGAGAAAAACTAGATGGAAGTGAAGAGCATCCATATGAAATATGGTGTATAGAAGATCTAATATCATTTTCTAATATGGTTAACGGGAGTGGAATTAAATTAGAAGATGGAAAGCCAACTGAAATAACAAGTGGAAATAGTTTTCAAAATAAATATATAGAGCTAAAAACCAGTTTGAATTTTAAATCCAAGATATCATATAATGATAGTGAAAGAACAGATTTTGGAAACATAAATGGAGAAGAAAATGATGGAAATACATTAATAAATGAAATGACAACAGGAACAGGCTTTAGACCAATAGGAAACTTCGAGCGGAATTTTTGAAGGAAATGGAAATATAATTACTAATATTTATATAAATGAAGAAAAAAATAACATTGGTTTTTTTTCTTCAGCTCATGGTAGCACAATAAGAAATTTTAGTATAACAGGCAATATAGAAACAACAGGAAACTATGTAGGAGCAATAATAGGATATGGTAATCTAACAAAAATAATAAATTGTGCAAATTATTGTAATGTTAAAGGAAATCAAAATGTAGGTGGAATCAGTGGATATTTAATGGAAGGAAAAGTGGAAAAGAGCTTCAATAAAGCAAATATTATAGAAGCGCAAAGCCATATAGGAGGAATCATAGGAAATAATAATAATGGAATTATAGAGAATTGTTATAGTAATGGAAGTCTAAGAGCAAAACAATATATAGGAGGAATAATAGGATTCCAATTACGAAGTAGTTGTAAATGTATTAATTCTTATAGTGTAAATAAAATAGAACGGTAATAGTTTAATAGGGGGAATTATAGGAGCAAATAATAATTCTTCCCCAGAATCAATGCAATATTGTTATTTCCTAGATACTTCAGCTAAAAAAATTACTGATTATGGAAGTACAGGAACTAATTGTAAATCTATGACAGAAGAAGAAATGAAAAGCGATGATTTTGTAGATTTACTAAATGAACAAGCAGGAGAAACTATCTGGATAAAAGACAAAGAGAATACAAATGGAGGTTACCCTATTCTACTCTCCTCTGACCTCTATCATTAGAATTATTGGTGTGGCTATTAGTATTGCCACACATTTTTTCATATTCCTTGCATTTTATCTTATAATCCATTTGCATACATAAATATTTGTAATAACTGTATGCTTGTTCATATTGCATAATCGGGTTAAACATAGGATCTTTATACATTTCATTTAAATCAGGATTTTGAGGTGGCATATTATAATCAAAAAAAGGTGAAAAATTATCCATGAAAAATCAACTCCTATAAATATAAAACATTTTTAGCTACTATAATATATATTGTTAAAATAAAAAAATATTACAAATCTAAATTAAAAATTGGAATAAAATTAATAAAAAGAAAAGTGTAAAAAGCAGCAATTATGCCATGTAACAATTTTCCATAAATATAAGGTTTAATAGACAAATCAGTTTTAGAAGTAATACTAAGAACTTGTAATAATACAGAAATACCACCAAAACCTAGAAGAAAAGCACAAAAAATTATATTTACAGAAATGTTTTTTAAGTTAATACTACAAATTTGATTGATACCATTAGTTATTTCTAACACTCCAGTAATAAAAGGAGAGGCAAGAGAAGTATCTATGCTAAACATATTAAATACAGGTTTTATAAATCCAGATAAAATATTTAAAATTCCACTTGACTTTAGTATAGAAATGATACTTGAAAATATTATAATAAATCCACCAATCATAAAAATAGTAGAAAGACTTTTAGTAATACTCTCAGATAAAATTTGACCTAAATTTGATATGTTGACATTTTCATTATGAGAAGTATTAGAAAAGTTCTTTTTAGATGTATATTTAGTATCATTCTTTGAATTCCAAAACCTAAAAATAATTCCAACAGTTATTGATGCCAAAATATGAGTAATCAATAGCAAAACCCCAATTAGTGTATTTCCAAACATACTTATTCCAACAGTACCAACAATAAAAAGAGGACCAGAATTATTAGTAAAACTAAGTAGTCTTTCACATTCTGATTTAGTACAAATATTTTTTTCTCTAAAATCACAAGCAATTTTAGCACCAACAGGATATCCACTTATAATTCCCATAATTAAACCAAAAGATCCTTCTCCACGAATATTAAATAAAGGTTTCATAAATTTATTTAACAATCTACCTAAAAAATGAATAATATTAGTATGTAATAATAATTCAGTAGTAATAAAAAAAGGAAAAAGAGAAGGAACAACAGAAGTAGCCCATAATGTCAATCCATTTTTTACAGCAGTCAAATTATTTTTTGAAAATAATAACAAACAAATTGCGAAAATCATAAATAATATTGCAAAAAAGTTTCTCTTTATTTTAATTACAAAAATGTGACACTTTGAAAACATAAAATCACCTTTTAATATATATGTTATTATTTATAATTCGATACATAATAAAATTGTTTTGTGGATAAAATCTAATTAATTTAGTCAGCGCGAAGAGTTATATATATAAAATATAAATGAGTTTTTTGTGGGCGACCGCTGAGTACTGTTAGGATTTTTAATCCTTACAGTACCAGTGGGGAAAAACGAATAAATATTTTATATATATAACTCTGGGAGCGGGTAAAACATTCAGAATTTTATCCACAAAACAAATTGATATTGTATGAAAAAAATTAATTTGCACATACTATTAAAAATATAAAATGAAAGGATAAATATTATGAATTACAAAGATGAAGATGATTTTGATTATAAAGATGAAGAAATAGGAGAAGACGCAACAGAATATGGAGAGTTCATCTCAACCTATTTTGCATGGATACCACCAGAGAAACAAAAAGAAAGAGCAAAAGAATTACACAATATGACAAATAGTGATAAAAATTCGAAAAAAGAAGAAAGCAAAGAAGTAAGAAATAAAAAATAGTGAAAAGATAATAAATAAAACAATGAAAAAAAGAGAAAAAACGAGAATAATGTACAATAAAGCAAGTATTTGCAAGATAATTAGTGATTTTTCTGTAATTTTAATATTGAAAAAATAGAAAAATCATTTATAATAATATTATAAGTCAAAGAAAGTCAAAGTCAAAAAAGGGGATATGAATATGAGAATTTCAGATATAATAGAAGAATTTATAAAAGAATTATTTGATGAGAATCAAAACGATTATATAGAGATACAAAGAAATGAATTAGCTCATCAATTTAACTGTGTGCCATCTCAAATAAATTACGTAATAGAAACAAGATTTAAACCATCACAAGGTTATTATGTAGAAAGCAAAAGAGGTGGAGGAGGTAATATAAAAATAAAAAAACTAAAAACAAACAAATCAGATTATATTACACACATTATAAATAATATAGGAGATGAAATGACATCAAATGACGTAGATATTTTGATAAGTGATTTTCTGACATATAATATAATAACAAAAGAAGAGGCAAAACTATTAAAAGTAGCCACGAGTGATAATGTTCTAAAGTTAGATAAAAGCATAAAAGATGGAGTAAGAGCAAGAATATTTAAAAATATGTTATTAAATATAGAAGGGATGTAAAATTCGTTCAAAGAATATCAAAAAGAGACAGATATGTATTAAAATTTTCTATATATTTATTTAGGTCTGACCCTTTTGACCAAAATTTGTCCAAATTGATACGTCCCCAACCTAAAAGGAGGAATTAATATGTTATGTGATAATTGTGGAAAAAGAGAGGCAAATGTTAGGTACTCTGAAAGCATAAATGGAATGAAAAAAGAAATGAATTTGTGTGAAAAATGTGCAAAGCAATTAGGAATTACAAACCAATTCAATTTTAATATGCCATTAGATTTTCCAAATTTTTTCGGAAGTTTCTTAGAAGATTTTTCGGATCATGAATTTATGCCGTTATTTGAAGAAACAAAAACTGCAAGATGTGATAATTGTGGTACAACATTTGAAGATATCGTAAACACAGGAAGATTAGGATGTGCAAATTGTTACGAGGTATTTGGAGACAAATTAGATGCAATTTTGAAAAGACTTCAAGGTTCAAGTAGACATGTAGGAAGATTAGAAGAAACATTTAATAATAATAAAACTGAAAACCAAGAAGAGAAAAAATTTGAAAATGAAAAAGAAATTAAAAATGAAAAGGAAGATAATGAATTAGAAAAACTACAAGAAGATTTAAAATCAGCAATTAAAGAAGAAAGATATGAAGATGCAGCTAAGATCAGAGATGAAATTAAGAAATTAAAGGAAGGAGATTAAACATGAATTGGTATTTACAAAGTGGCAAAGATTCAGATGTAGTCATAAGTAGTAGAATTAAATTTTCTAGAAATCTTAAAGACTTCAAATTCAATTTGAAAGATAGAAATAGTATAGAACAATTGGAAAATAAAATAAAAGATAATCTTTATCTAATTGGATATGATTTAAAATTTATTAAATTAAAAGATTTAGATGATATAACAAAACAAAGTTTAGTTGAAAAGAACTTGATAACACAAGATTTTGCATTTAATAAAAGTGATGTAGGAAGTATATTAATAAATGATGAAGAAAATATTTGTATAATGATAAACGAAGAAGATCATTTAAAAATTCAAGTATTTTCATCAGGACTAGATTTAGAAAATACATTAAACCTAGCAATAGAAATTGATAAAAAAATAGGAAATATATTAGGATATGCAACAAGTAAAAAATATGGATATTTAACTTCTAATCCTAATAACTGTGGTACAGGCTTAAGAGCATCTGTATTAGTTCATTTACCAGCATTATTAGAAACAGGAAATATAAATCAAATATTTGATATTGTAAGTAGATTTGAAGTAAATATAAAAAGGATGAATAATAAAATTAGAGCTGATGAAAATGATATGTTTTTAATTACAAATAAGAAAACTTTAGGATTAACAGAAAATGAAATATCTGAAAGTATAAAAATTATTGCTCAAAAAATAACTGAACAAGAAAGAAGAATCAGGAAGTTATTAGCAAAAAATAGTATAGAACTAGAAGACAGAATATACAGAAGTTATGGGATACTTACAAATTGTAGAAAAATATCATTAGAAGAAGCAAATAAATTATTATCATATGTAAAATTAGGAACAGATTTAGGGATTCTAAAAGAATTAGATGATTTGAGAGTACAAAAATTATATTTATATATAAAACCCGCAAATATGCAAAAATATTTAGGAAAAGTTTTAAATTCAGAAGATAAAGACATAGAAAGAGCAAGTATTATTAAGCAAATAATAGATAGTTAAAATTCAATACAGTTAAAATTCAATACAGCTAAAATTTTAATAGCGCGAGAATGTATTAATTTATTAATTTTGGAAAGCGGTGGGGACCGTTCAAAAATTCTCAAAAGTTTGAAAAACTTTTGTTAGAATTTTTAGAATGGGGGAACTGGAAAAATTAATAAATTAATACATTCGGGAGCGTAAATAGTCTTTGAAAATACTAAATTTTAACTACAAAATAAGATTGGAGATGATTTTTATGACATATAAATTTACAAATAGTTGTAATAAAGCTATAGAAATAGCAAGTGAAATTGCTATGGAATTAGGTCATAGTTATATAGGAACAGAACATGTTTTATATGGCTTAATTGAAGAAGGAAATGGTATAGCAAGCAAAGTTTTGAATAACCAAGGAATAACTAGCCAAAAAGTTTTAGATACAATAGAAGGTTTTGTAGGTAGAGAAGAACCTGTTAATCAAATAGTAGATTTCACACCTAGGACCAAAAGAGTAATTGAAATATCATTTCTAGAAGCAAGAAAATTGGGATATAACTACATAGGAACAGAACACCTATTAATTGCAATTTTAAAAGAAGGAGATAGTATAGCAACAAGAATTTTATTAAATCTAGACTGTGATATTCCAAAAATGTATAATGAAATAATAAAAGTAATAAATGAAGGAGAAAGTTATGTAGGAGGAGAGGATGCACAAGGAAATTCTTCAAAAAGCGGTAAAAGTAAGAAGGGAAGTTTCAATCAAACACCAACATTAAATCAATTTAGTGAAGATTTGAGCCTGAAAGCAGAAGAAGGAAAATTAGATCCGATAATTGGTCGTAAAGATGAAATCGAAAGAGTAATACAGATTTTATCTAGAAGGACAAAAAATAATCCATGTTTAATAGGAGAACCAGGTGTTGGTAAAACAGCAGTTGTAGAAGGATTAGCAGAAAAAATCATATCTGGAGATGTTCCAAATATTTTAAAGAATAAAAGAGTAGTTTCACTAGATATATCAGGAATGGTTGCAGGAGCTAAATATAGAGGAGACTTTGAAGAAAGAATAAAGAAAGCTCTAAATGAAGTAAAAAAAGCTGGAGATGTTATTTTATTTATAGATGAAATTCATACAATAGTTGGAGCAGGTGCAGCAGAAGGAGCAATAGATGCAGCAAATATTCTAAAACCATTATTAGCAAGAGGAGAAATTCAATTAATTGGAGCAACAACTTTAAATGAATATCGTAAATATATAGAAAAAGATGCAGCATTAGAAAGAAGATTCAGTCCAGTTACAGTAAATGAACCATCAGAAAAAGATACGATTCAAATATTGAAAGGAATTAGAGATAAATACGAGGCTCATCATAATGTAAAAATAACAGATGAAGCAATTAATGCAGCTGTAAAATTATCAATTAGATATATAAATGATAGATATTTACCAGATAAAGCAATAGATTTAATTGATGAGGCAGCATCTCGTGCAAGATTAAAAACATATACAGAACCTGACAGCCTAAAGAAATTACAAGAACAAATTGATGAAAAACACAAAGATAAAGAAGAATTTGTCCGTAATCAAAAATTTGAGGAAGCAGCAAAAGCAAGAGACGAAGAAAGAGCTTTAAAAGCAAAATATGAAAAAGAAGAAAGTAAATGGAAAAATAAAAATACAAAATCTTTGGTAAATATAACAGAAGAAAATATTGCAGAAGTTATTGCAAATTGGACTGGAATACCTGTTAAAAAGATAACTGAAAATGAAAATCAGAAATTAAAAAATCTAGAAAAATCATTACATGAAAGAGTAATTGGACAAAATGAAGCAGTAGAAGCAGTAGCAAAAGCAATAAGGAGAGGAAGAGTAGGATTAAAAGATCCAAAACGTCCAATAGGTTCATTCCTATTCTTAGGTCCAACAGGTGTTGGTAAAACAGAATTATCAAAAGCTTTGGCAGAAGTATTGTTTGGTGATGAAAATTCAATGATTCGTATAGATATGTCTGAATATATGGAACCACATTCTGTATCAAAATTAATAGGATCACCTCCAGGATATGTAGGATTTGATGAGGGTGGTCAATTAACTGAAAAAATAAGAAGAAAACCATATTCAGTAATATTATTTGATGAAATTGAAAAAGCACATCCAGATGTTATGAATATGTTATTACAAATACTAGAAGATGGACGTTTAACAGATAGTCAAGGAAGAACAGTAAGTTTTAAAAATACAGTCATTATTATGACATCAAACTTAGGAGCAAGAATCATCACTGATAAAAAATCATTAGGATTTTCAAATAGACAAGAAGAAACAGATACTCAAAAACAATATGAAGAAACTAAAAAAGAAGTTATGGAAGCTGTAAAGAAAGAATTAAGACCTGAGTTTATAAATCGTATTGATGAGATTATTGTATTCCATAAACTAAGTGATGAAGAAATAAGCCAGATTATAGATATAATGTTAAAAGAAGTACAAAATAGATTAAAAGATCAAAAAATTCAAGTAGAATTTAAACCAGAAGTTAAAAATTTAATATCTAGCAAAGGAATAGACAAGAATTTCGGTGCAAGACCATTAAGAAGAACAATACAAAATTTAGTTGAAGATAGCTTAGCAGAAGAAATTTTAGATGGAAACTTAAAGAAAAATAAGAAAACAAATATTGGTGTAAATGATGAAAAAGTTGTAGTAGTTGATTAATTTCTTAAAGTAGGTAATTGAGGTCTAGCAATAAGAGGATAATATTTGTCTACGTAAAAATGTTCTGAAATTTTTCTGTATATATATATGAAAAAGAAGAGGAGGTTTTGAACCCCTCTTCAAATATATTTTTTATTATAAAAATCAAATTAAAAAATTTCTAATCTTTAATTACAAAATGTCTATCATCAGTAAGTCCGATTAGCCAAACTGGTGAAACATCGAAATATGTAGATATTTTTATTACCATACTTATCGTTACATTTTTATTTTTTCCATTAGCATATTTAGAAATTGTGCCCTTAGATTTAAAACCAAGGTCAGCAGCAATTTGTTCATAATTTTTATTAGATTCTTTTAATAATTCCGTAAATCGTTTTGCAAAAAGATTATTCTCCAAGGCTAATACCTCCTAAAATTAAATCAAATAAATTATATCATGGAAAATAAATTTTGTAAATATTGAAAGATGTTTATTTTTGACAAAAAACGACAAATAATGACAAAAAATGATAAAATTCTCAGATTAATTTTTTATTAACAACTAGAACTATATGTTCATCTAGTAAAATCAAGTGTTTCATTAATTTTAAAAAATTTTTTTAAAAATTAAAACGATTTCTTAAGACGAAAACTATTGACAAAAAAAGTAAGATATTATAAAATGTTTCCAAGTCAGAAACAAAAAGGAGAAAGAAATGGAACCAAAAGTAGTAGGAAAAAGAGTTAAGAAATTAATAGAAGATTATAATATAGATAAACAATTTTTAGCGACAAATTTAAATATTAGTCTTAAGGAATTAGAAGAAAAACTAGAAGGCAAACAGGAATTTTTTGTAAGTGATGTAATTATAATTACAGAACTTTTTAATTTAGATATAAATACAGTAGCACAGATATTTTTTGGAACAAATATGGGGAATAAAAAAGAAGGATTAGAAGAAAAGAAAAAACAAGCTTAAAGAAGAGGAAACTATTTGAAAAAATCAATTAGTTTCCTTTACTTTTTGGTAAAATTAGGGTATAATGTAACAAGTTAGTTTTATTAGTTAAAGTAACAAACTACATTAAAATTGTAATTAATAAAAATATAAGAGTAAGATTAAACTCTAAAAGTAAAGGAAGGGAATATTTTATGCAAGAAAATAATAACAATAACCAAACAGAAGAATTAGATATCAATCATCTAATGCAAATTAGAAGAGAAAAATTACAAGAGCTACAAGAACAAGGAAAAGATCCGTTTGAAATAACAAAATTCAATAGAACAAATACAGCAGGAGAAATAAAATCAAATTATGAAAAATTTGAACAAAAAGATGTAACAGTATGTGGAAGAATAATGGCAAAAAGAATAATGGGAAAAGCATCATTTTGTACAATTCAAGACTGTGATGAAAAAATACAAAGTTATGTAAGTATAAATGATTTAGGAGAAGAAAGTTATAAAGCATTTAAAACATTTGATATAGGAGATATAATCGGAATTACTGGATTTGTATTCAAAACAAGAACAGAAGAAATATCTGTACATGCAAAAGAAGTAACATTACTTTCAAAATCATTAAGACCATTGCCAGAAAAGTTCCATGGATTAAAAGATCCAGACTTAAGATATAGACAAAGATACACAGATTTAATAGTAAACCCAGAAGTTAAGCAAACATTCTTATTAAGAAGCAAAATAATCAGTAATATAAGAAAAATATTAGATGAAAAAGGATATTTAGAAGTAGAAACACCAATATTAAATACAATTTCAGGAGGAGCAACAGCAAGACCATTTATAACACATCACAATAGCTTAAATATTGAAATGTATTTAAGAATAGCATTAGAATTAAATCTAAAAAGACTAATTGTAGGTGGATTTGATAGAGTATATGAATTAGGAAGAGTATTTAGAAATGAAGGAATGGATATAAGACATAATCCAGAATTCACAATGTTAGAGTTATATGCAGCATATCAAGATTATCATGATATGATGGATATAACAGAAGAAATATTCTCAAGAACAGCACAAGAAGTGTTAGGAACAACAAAAATAACATATCAAGGACAAGAAATAGACTTAAAACCAGGTTGGAAAAGAATTTCTATGATAGATTCTATAAAAGAAGTAACAGGAATAGACTTTAATGAAATAAATACAGACGAAGAAGCTGTAAGATTGGCAAAAGAAAGAAATCTAGAAATTCCAGACAAGACAAAAGAAACAAGAGGAGATGTAATAAGTATATTCTTTGATGAATACGTAGAAAAAACATTAATACAACCAACATTCATATATGATTATCCAGTAGAAATATCACCACTTGCTAAAAAATCTCCAAAAGATAAGAGATTAACAGAAAGATTTGAAGCATTTATTGGTGGAAGAGAATATGGAAACGCATTCTCAGAATTAAATGACCCAATAGACCAATATGAAAGATTTAAAAAACAAGTAGAAGCAAGAGAAGCCGGAGACGAAGAAGCTGGAATGATGGACGAAGATTATATCCAAGCTCTAGAAATTGGATTACCACCAACAGGCGGATTAGGAATAGGTATAGATAGACTAATAATGTTATTAACAGATGAAGCATCTATAAGAGATGTGTTATTATTCCCAACAATGAAACCACTAAATTAAATCTATAAAAAATCATATGTAAAATATAGGGGAAGATAGGAGAGAATATGTTCAATTTTTCATTTGATAAAAGAATAATTTATATAATAATAGCAATATTAGCACTAACAGCGATAGTGCAATATGCTACAAACCCAGGAGCATTATTTGGTTTAGTAATCAGTATACCAGCAGTATTAATTGCAATAACATTTCACGAATTTGCACATGCATTTGTAGCAGATAGATTAGGAGATGATACAGCAAGAAGAGAAGGAAGATTGAGTTTAAATCCATTCACACATTTAGATCCAATAGGAACATTACTATTATTAGTAGCAGGATTTGGATGGGGAAAACCAGTACATGTAGATCCAAGAAACTATACTAGAAAAATGTCAATGGATAAATGTGAGGCAATAGTATCAGCAGCAGGACCAATAATGAATATAATATTAGCGATAATATTTGCATTAATATATTGTGCAGTATATAAATTTGGAAGTATGCAATTTTTATCTTCAAATGCTGGAACAATAACACGACTAATATTATATAGCATAGTAACTACAAATGTAGGACTTGGAGTATTTAACCTAATACCATTACCACCACTAGACGGATCAAAAATAATAATGCCATTTTTATCATATAACGCAAAACAATGGTTTATAAGAAATGGAAACATATTTTATATAATATTTGTAGTAATTTGGATAACAGGAATAGCAGGAACAATAATATCACCAGTAATTGATTGGATAAGTACTGGAATACTAAACTTAGCAAGATTAATATTCGGATTAGGGATTTAAGAGGGAAAATGGGGACGGACTCAAATTTCCCTTTTTAGCATTATTAGAAAGGAAATGTATAATGGAAGATGTCTTAACATTAGGAATTGAATCAAGTTGTGATGAAACATCAGTTGCTGTTGTAAAAAATGGTAGAGAAGTTTTATCAAATATAATAGATACACAGATACCAATACATGAAAAATACGGTGGTGTAGTACCAGAAATAGCATCTAGAAATCATATAGAAGCTATTTCAAGAGTTACAAAACTTGCATTAGAAAAAGCTGGAGTAAGTTTTAAAGATATAGATGCAATAACACCAACATATGGACCAGGTTTAGTGGGAGCCTTGCTTGTAGGTTTATCATATGCAAAAGCCTTAAGCTATGCTTTGGACAAGCCATTAGTTGGTGTAAATCATATACAAGGGCATATAGCAGCAAATTATATAACATATAAAGAATTAGAACCACCATTTATCTGTATGATGATGTCTGGAGGAAATACTCAAATTGTAAATGTAAAAGGATATACAGAATTTGAAGTACTAGGAAAGACAAGAGACGATGCAATAGGAGAAGCATTTGATAAAGTTGCAAGAGTAGTAGGATTAGGATATCCAGGAGGACCAAAAGTTGATAAATTAGCAAAAGAAGGAATTCCAGAATATGATTTACCAAAAACACATTTTGATAATTTAGACTTTAGTTTTAGTGGGATAAAAACAGCAGTAATAAATTTAAATCATAATACACCAAATTTAAATAAAGCAAATTTGTGTGCAAGTTTTGAAAAAGCAGTAACAGAAGAATTAATTGAAAATATAAAAAAGGTTATGGAGTTACCAGATATTAATACAAAAACTATAGCCTTAGCAGGAGGAGTATCAGCAAATAGTTATATAAGGAAAGAATTTTTAAAACTCGAAGATGAAGGCTATAAAATATATATGCCAGATTTAAAACTTTGCACAGATAATGCAGCAATGATAGCATCAGCAGGATATTATAATTACATCTCAGGAAAAAGAGATGCTTTAGATTTAAATGCAATACCAAATTTAAAATTAAATTAAATGTAGGTGAATAATATGGCAATATACGCAATAGGTGATTTACATTTGTCTTTCCAAGAAAATAAACCCATGAGCGTTTTTGGAGAGAATTGGAAGAATCACGAAGAAAAAATAAAAGAAGATTGGTTATCAAAAGTAAATGAAGAAGACCTGGTAATATTACCAGGAGATTTTTCATGGGCAATGGATTTAAAAAATACATATCTAGACTTTAAATATTTAAACGAATTACCAGGCCAAAAGTTATTGTTAAAAGGAAATCATGATTACTGGTGGAATACAGTAACAAAAATGAGAAAATATTTGCAAGAAAACAATTTCAAAAATATAGATTTTTTATATAACAATAGTTACGAATATGAAAATAAAATCATAGTAGGAACAAGAGGGTGGACAATCTCTAATGAAGAAGAAGATAAAAAGTTAATCCAAAGAGAAGCAAATCGTTTAGAATATTCTATACAAGATGGAATAAAAAACTTTGGTAATAATAAAGAGATTATAGTCTGTATGCATTATCCTCCAATTACAATTTCAGAAGTAAGAAATAATGAGTCAACAGAATTCATAAAAGTAATGCAAAAATATAATATAAAAAGATGTATATATGGACATTTGCATAGTATAGCAATACAAGAAGCGGTAGAAGGAAATGTATATGGAATAGAGTTAAAATTAGTAAGTGCAGATGCCTTAGATTTTCAATTGTGGGACGTATCAAATTGACCAAAATTTGTTCAATTTTTGTTCAATTTTTGTTCAATTTGATACGTCCCTAAAAGGAGAAAAATATGGATTTATTAAAAGATGTGAAATATATTAAAGGTGTAGGACCCAATAGAGTTAAATTATTAAATAAATTAGGGATTTTTACATTAAAAGATTTAATAACATATTATCCAAGAACTTATGAAGATAGAAGCATCTCTAAGAATATATGTGAATGTGTAGATGGAGAAGAGACAACAATAGAAGGAATTGCATATAGTAGAGTATCTGAAGTAAGATTACCAAGAAAAACTATGCAAAAACTAATTATTAGAGATGAAACAATGACTGCTATGATAACATGGTTTAACCAGCCATATCTTAAAACTAAATTTGAGCAAGGGAAAAGATATAGGTTTTATGGTAAAATTTCCAATAAATATGGCAAAATAGAAATGGTTTCGCCTGTTTTTGATGAGGCAGGAAAAACACAAAATACAGGTAGAATTGTTCCGATATATCCACTAACATATCAATTATCTCAAAACACTCTAAGAAAAATTATGGAGAATGCAATAATGGAGGTAAAAGGAAATTTAAAGGAACTTTTACCAGAAGAGATTTTAAAGAAAAATAATTTATGTGGAATTAATGAAGCAATTGTTTCAATTCATTTTCCTAAGGATTTGGAAGATTACAAAAAAGCAAGAACAAGATTGGTATTTGAAGAATTACTTTCTACTCAACTTGCTTTATTAGTATTAAAAAATAATTATTTAACAGAAGAAGATGGTATCGAATTTGATAAAAATGTGAAAATATCAGATGTAATAAATCAATTTCCTTTTAAATTGACTAAAGCTCAATTAAGGGTATTAGAAGAAATTGAATCAGATATGGAAAGAAAAAGACCTATGAATAGGCTATTACAAGGAGATGTTGGATCTGGTAAAACTGCTGTTGCAATGTGTGCAGCATATAAAGCAGTAAAATCAGGATATCAAGCAGCTGTAATGGCTCCTACTGCAATACTTGCAACCCAACATTTAGAAAATTTTAATAATATTTTAAAGAAATTAGATATAAAGTGCGAACTTTTAATATCAGGAATTACTAAAAAGAAAAAGACAGAATTATTAGAAAGATTAAAAAATGGAGATATTGACATTTTAATAGGAACACATGCTTTAATTGAGGAAAATGTTGAATTTAAAAATTTAGGGTTAGTTGTTACAGATGAGCAACATAGATTTGGAGTTAAACAAAGAACTAGGATAGCAGAAAAAGGCGACAATCCAGATATTTTGGTTATGTCAGCTACTCCAATTCCAAGAACACTAGCATTAATATTATATGGAGATCTGGATATCTCAATAATAGATGAACTTCCTCCAAATAGGAAAAAAATAGAGACATTTGCTGTAAGCAAAAAGCTAGAAGCACGAGTGAATGGATTTATACAGAAACAAATAGAAGAGGGAAGACAAGCATATATAGTATGTCCTTTAGTTGAAGAAAATGAAGAAATGGATTTACAATCAGTAATAAATCTTTGTGAAAAGTACAAAAAAGATATATTCCCTCAATATAGAGTTGAGTATATCCATGGTAAGATGAGACCTAAAGAAAAAGATGAAATAATGTTAGCATTTAAGGAACATAAAATAGATATTTTGATTTCTACAACTGTAATAGAAGTTGGAGTAGATGTTCCAAATGCAAATATAATGGTTATAGAAGATGCTCAAAGATTTGGATTAGCACAGTTACATCAATTAAGAGGTAGAGTTGGTAGGGGAGAATATCAGTCTTATTGTATTTTAAAATATGAAGGAAAAAGTGATACTGTAAGAAAAAGAATGAAAGTTATGTGTGATACAAATAATGGGTTTATTATTTCTGAGAAAGACTTAGAATTAAGGGGGTCTGGAGATTTCTTTGGAACTATGCAACATGGCTTACCTGAATTTAAAATAGCAAATCTTTTTGAGGATATGCCTATCTTAAAACAAGTACAAAAAGTGGCTCAAGGAATAATTTTAGAAGATCCTAAATTAGAGGAAAACTTAGAGTTAAAGAAATTAGTTGATGACAAATTTAATAAAAGAATAGAAATTTAATATATCGATATATTGATATATTAAATTTTTTTTTGAACAAAATCGGAAAGTTTTCATATTTTAATATAAGGTGATGATATGAAAATAGGTTTAAGTTTGTCAGGAGGAGGAGTAAAAGGCGCTGCTCATATAGAAGTTTTGAAAGCGTTAGAAGAGGCAAATATAAAAATAGATAGCATTGCGGGAACTTCTTCAGGGAGTATTGTTGCAACTTTATATGCTGCAGGTTTTAATTCTGATGAGATATACACAATATTCAAAAAATATTGTAAAAAAATAAAATATATAGATTGGAGAAATATTTTAAAATTAATTTTTGGTATCATATTTAAAAGAAGCATTATAATTGATGGATTAAATAGTGGAAAAGAGATAGAAAAATTATTAAATAATATGTGCAGACAGAACCAATTGATATTAATATTATTATATATACTATTATCATAATCGTATTTCACCTCCCAATTTAAACTGCATATTTTAAGATTGCCTTTTTTTGTAATGGTACCACACCTAAATATACAACTAATAAGCCAATCTCTAAAACAATTAAGTAAGTATATAATTTTGTCTTGGTTTCACCAATTAGTTTTTCTTTTTCAGCTTTATATTGAGCAATTTCTTCATCATCATATAAGTATTGCATATAAGTTTCTGAAATTTTTAATCTAGCATCTGAATTTATTGTTTCTTCTACTGTTTGGTTGACTTGCATAAAATTTATCATTGCAGTTATAAAACAAATTATAACAGTAAAAATCATAAGATTTTTAATCACTTTTTTTACATCATTTGTTTCTATTAATCTTTTTCTAAAAGTAGTAGCGATGCTACATCTCCATATAAAAAATACAATAATTCCTTGAAGAAGAATCGCTATAATAGCTTTTAATACTAATGAATAATTTTCTGGGATTGTATTCGTTATTGCTGAATATATAGAACTATACAATATACCAAATACTATTCCATAAAGAATAAATCCACCTATTAGTTCTCCTGTTATTGTTCTAACTGTTGCTACTTGTTTGTTTTCCAAGTAATTCACCCCCTATAAAAATTTTCTCCAAAATATAATATTATTTTAGCATATTCAACATTTTAAAACAATAAGATTTAAAAATGTTTAAGTAAAATTAAAAAAAGTTGAAATTGGTTAAAATTTCAACTTTTTGGTGCTAACGAAGTAGTTATCTACAACTTTTTGGCCCTCTTAAGCGTTGATACAAATATCAATCAATTTATTAAAGTATATCATATTTTTAATAAATTGCAAGTATTTTTTATTATATAATTATACTCCAAAAGAAAAGAGCAAACTCTTTTCAAGTCGCCCTTTTCTTTTAATATTCCACATTCACTTTATCAGCTCTGTGAGTTGTTGTACTGTAATTTGTGCTGAAATTTTTTTGGTTATGTCCTCTTTAAAAATCCCAAGAGATTTACTACCAAATAGATCTTTTGCATTAAAGTTAATCTGTATTTCTTGATGCTTATTAAGATGTATCTTAGCAAAAGCATAACCTTCACAACCTTCAGCTTCTAACCGCAAATTAAAAATGTGTGTGCCATGCCGATTCTTCCTACAATACCATACATCAAATTGAAGTTGTTGCGAGTAATTAAATTCGAACATAGAATATTCCTCCTATTTTATCTTGCAAATTGCAAGTTGATATGATAATTGTAACATATTTTTATATAATAATCAAATTATTACTATATTTTTTATTCCATATTCTTTGTATGTTGTTCCAATTATCGTATCTTCTATTTTCTTTAATTCTTTTGCTTTCTGGGCTGTTCCTACTATTATTTTATTTTTTAACTTGTAGTCATTTGTATATCTTGGCTCTTTTCCTTCATGAATTACTGCTATTTTTAATTCTATTCCATTTTTTTTCTTTTTACTTTTCTTTTTTTTAAAATTTTTTTTCTTAATTTTCTTTTTTCCCTTGTGTTTCTTTGATTTCTGCTTTTTTATATATATTCCATCATGTTCACAAAATATATATTCACTTTCTTTGTTTCCTTCTATTTTTCCTTCTTCATACAATTTTATTTTTTCTTCTTCTATTTTCTTTATTTTCTCTCCTAGTTTTAATACTATATTTCTTACTGCTGTATGGAATATTGTGTTGTCTGTATCTTCTGATATTGTTTTTGCTGTTTCTCTATATGATTTCTTTGTTATTTCTCTTGCTACCATTTCTACTATTCCTTTTGAGTACAATCCAAAATCATTTATTTCTAACAATTCATCTAGAAGATATACCCATTTGGATTCTCCATTTATTACCATTTTATATCTTCTTCTGGCTATCGGTATTTCTCCTAATTTTGTCTTTATTGTTGTTGCTTGAAAATCTTTTGGTATAAAAACTTCTTTATCTCGGTAATCTAATATTAATTTATCCATCATTCGTAACTCTTCTTGTATTATTTCTCTTCCTAATCTCATCATTTCTTTAAAAATATTTTCTTCTAAACTCTTGAAATTAATCTTTTCGTCTGTTATCATTTTCATAAACAAAAACACCTCGTATTCTTTTTTGTTTGTAGCTAAACAAATTATATACTTAGTGCTTTTGTTTTTCTATATTTTTTTTTAATTTTTATGTCTATTTTTTCCCAGATTATTTAACTCATATGTTCAATGAATTTATCTTTAGTTAACAATTTACTTTTTAGATTACTAATTCCATCATCTTTTAACTCTAACCTATATTTTAGTGAACGATTTTCCTGCACTATTTCAAATGAATTATTTTCAAATTCTTTAATATCTATATTTAAGTCGTTTACACTTCTAACTATTTTAGTAATATCTTTTACATCTTTAGTATAAATTTTTAATTTCTGGACATCCTCCTTTGAAATAACCATATTATTTTTGCTTTATCATAGGCAAGAAGAATTGATTTATAACAAAGTCATATTCGGTTAATTCATCTATAAATTGTTCAAAATACTCATTTATTAGATTTTCTTTCAATTTAACTTTACAATCATTACAATAATAGTAAAAATAAGCTTTTCCTTTTTTCTTTATAGTAGCTTTACTACCTAAAACTCTATTACATTTAGAACATTTTAGTTTTTGTAAATATAAATATGTCAATGTTCTTTTATAACTTCTTAAGTTTTTCCTTTTTTGAACTTGGCAATCTTACTACATTTCTTTAAATCATTTGAATAATTAAAAACTAAAAAAGTAATATTTTTAATAATAACTCTATGTGGTTCTATATATGTAAGATTATTTTTTTCTAGTTTTCTAATACTACTATTGATAAAAGTAGGAATAACCTTAGAAAATTCACATATAAATTCAATTCTCTGTTTTAGACATTCCTCAAATTGTAATTCTTGCTTAATTATCTTCATTTTTTACAGCATCCTTTCGTTTGGATGATTTTTATATTGTTTATAAACAACAAAAAAATCAACCAGATTTTATTTTCTGATTGATTTTGTATCAATCCTGTTCTATTAGTTCGAACAGAAACGTCATTGGTAGAAGTTGGTTCCTCATAAGTGAACTCAATGAGTTCGTATAATGCTTATTTGGTGCCAACGAAGTAGTTATTTACAACTCTTTGGCTCTCTTGACGATTGATACAAATATCAATCAAGCTATATATAGACTACCAAATTATTTTAGAAAATTCAAGTAATATTTTTATTTTATATGAAAAATTTTCATAATGCGGTTAAATAAACGTTTAAAAATATTTTCTTGTTTTGCTTGAATTGGTAACCTATTTGTATCTATAGTTTCAATTGTTGTTTCAATTTTTGAAATAAATTCTTTTTTCTTAAAAATATCATCCGTATTATATTTTTTTCTTAATTCTTCTTGATATTGTTTTTCATTTTTATTTAAATGTTCTCTAAAAGCATCTTTCTGTTCTTCCGTTTCACACCAATAATTTAAACAAATCATAGCAATTAAGCCTCTAGTTTCATTTTTTAGATTTAATTCTTTTAGAGGTCTTGTATAATCAAATTTGCATTCATAATTTTGCGATGCATTATTTTTAAGAAAAGTTATAAGATTATCTGGAATTTTATTTATATCATCTTGACTTATTCCTTTCAAATAATGCAATGTTTCAGCCATTGCTATTCCATATCTTTCATTTACCATATTTTTCTCCTACTTTTGTTGTTCAGCTTCATCTAATTCTTTTTCTTTATTAAGTACCGTTTCTTTTACCATTCTAGTTGCTTCTTGCTCTGTAGAAATTCTTACTGTCCCATCTTGCATACAATCATTCAATCCGTTTTTACCATTTTGTACAACTTCATTTCTTCCTAGCGTTTGTAATATACTTGATATTTCACTTGCAGAAATTGTATCATATACTCGATTTATGTTTTTACATTGTAAAGCACTTTGTGAATCTATGTATTTTTTCAATGCATTCATCATTTGTCCTTCAGATACACCAGAAAGAAATTTTACATCTTTTCCACTTGCAATATATCTTCTAATT
>ERZ1643246.561-NODE-561-length-46928-cov-17.559555_pt1 | contig 46928 bp, 46 predicted proteins | sample MGYA00579265_ERZ1643246 | MGnify/ENA primary metagenome ERZ1643246 (study PRJEB29033, sample SAMEA4952261) | chicken gut metagenome | biome: Broiler Chicken; feature: Gastrointestinal Tract; material: Caecum | place: Ireland | collected 2018 | study: Broiler... | reverse complement strand
CCCTAGGATTCACACTTTTATTATTTAAAGTGTCAACCCTAAGGGGTATTGTACGAAACATGAATGGACGCTTTTTTTATGCCTTCGCGCTATTCAGCAACGCGATTGCCCAGTTCCCAAAAAGCCAGGGCTGAGGCTGCCGCAACGTTTAAAGAATCGACTCCTGGGGCCATGGGAATCTTGATCGTAAAATCACTTTGTTCGATCGTTGACTCCTTTAGTCCCGGACCTTCCGAACCCATAATAATCGCCAGACGGTCCACCGCAGTCAGCTTAGGATCATCAATGCTGACGGTATTATGCCGCAATGCCATGGCTGCTGTCTGATATCCAGCCTGATGAAGCAGCTCGATGCCGCCATTCTGCCAGGTTTTGGCATCAATATAGGTCCAAGGCACTTGAAAAACGGTGCCCATCGCCACGCGCGAAGAACGACGATAAAAAGGATCCGCCGAGTCGCTGGTCACGATGACGCCATTAATTCCCAAAGCCGCCGCCGACCGAAAAATCGCACCAATGTTAGCTGGGTTGACAACACTCTCAAGAACGGCAATACGGGGATGCTCAGTCGGCATGGTCGCCAAAAAATCAGCCAGCTCCAAACGCTTAACGCGATGCATCGCTGCCAGCGCCCCACGCAAAAGGTTATAGCCCGGCAGCTGGCGAAGCAGTTGGCTATTGGCAACGTAAATTGTCGTTTGACCTAAGCCGCTGGTCTGATTGGCCGCCATTTCACGATCTAGATCTGCTAAGTCGCGATCCAAGGCTTTCTCTTCTACCAATAGCGAGGCCGGTCGATAGCCTGCACGCATTGCCCGTTCAATTACCTTGGGACTTTCCGCGATAAAAAGCCCCGGGTCAGGTTCCAGTGCATGAAACAGCTGGGCTTCATTCAACCGTACGTATGGATCCAAATCCGCGCCATTCAGGTCATCCAGAAAAATTAAGTTATGCATTTTTATCTACCTGTCCTTAAAAATCTAAAATCATTTTAGCATACCCAGCCAACGTCTTTAGTTAGGCAGTCGTGCTAAAGTTAACTGAAAAGCCCAACAACGTTCGCACTTGTTTCAAAATTTCCAGCTATAATTGCCGATTAAATCAATTGGAACGAGCAAAAATATGAATTCTAAAACCATCTTAAAAAACAATCGCGCGGCCGGTTTGATTATCTTAACGATTGACCTGCTGCTGACTGGTCAAATGATTACCGGACATGAGATCGTTGGTGCCGACAGCGTTTTTCACTACAACCGTTTTTACGAGACCTACTCACAGCTGAAACATTTAAACTTCAGCTGGTTTCAGTCGATCTATGGCTTTAACCAGAGCGGTCAGATCGTCAATGTCGTTTATGGCCCGCTGTTTGCCTATCTAAACGGTGGCCTGCTGCTGTTGGCACACAGCTGGTATCAATATCAGATCGTCTCCAGCATCATTATCTACCTAATCGGTGGCTTTGGCATGTACCGGCTGTTAAAACTCCTCAGTATCCGCTCCATCATCGCGGCAATGATGGCCAGCTTCTATCTGACGGTAGGCTGGATGCCGCGCTGGCAGATTGGGAACAATACCACTGCCATGGGAGCAATGCTGATGCCTTACCTGCTGATGATCACGTTTGACATGATCACGGATGCCAACCGTCCCATTCGCTGGAAAAAGCTAACTCTATTGATGATTCTGACTATCGAGATCCATTTGCTGAGCGCGCTTTTATTCATGCTGGTGCTGATTCCAGCCTGGCTGTACGCTGTCAACCACCATCGACCTCTTCTTCAAAAAGGTCATTCACTCCATCACATCTATGTGAACTGCCTTGATTTAACAATGACATCTGAAAGGACTTTATACTCCTATGTCAATCAGGGACTTCTTTCTGCAAGAAATATTGATATGCCACGCACAGTACGAATGCGCCCACGAAAAAATAAGAAAAGAAATTTGAAAGTTGATAAGGCCTGTCGCATCGGCCGAACATGGGAAGAGTTTCAGTCCTATCTTCAGGAACATCCTAATGCAGTCATACGTCAGCTGGATTCTGTAGAAGGAGTACGGGGAGGAAAAGTTCTTCTCACGATACACTTTGTGCAGCAAGAACTGCAACTGGCATTTCTCTGGGACGCCAATGACTCCCAGTCTGTAATAGATATCTTTGAGAAAATATATCTCGAGCTTCGCCCTGACGCTTTTATCAGGCTTTTTCCGATTCTGCTTGCCGACAACGGAAGTGAATTTTCTAACCCGAAGGCCATAGAATTTGATAAACAAGGGAACCAGCGTACACAAATGTATTATTGTGATCCAAGCGCTCCATTTCAAAGGGTTCCTGCGAAAACAACCATGAAATGATCCGCAGGATTATCCCAAAGGGCACAGACCTCGGAAATTATTCACAGGAACAGATCAACCTCATGATGAGTCATATCAATTCGTATACAAGGCCCAGTCTCGGAGATAAAAGCCCTTATGATCTGTTTGCCTTTCTCCGTTCTCTTATTCTGGCATTTTTAATTTTTATATCATACATGGTTTACTTCCCTCCAAAAACAAATTTATTCATTCGCTGTACAGTAGCTTGGATAATTGGGCCTGATATCAAAACTGTAATAATCGTACAAATACCGAAGCTAACTCCCAACAAAACCCCGATAACGACCATCGCCACATCCAATATCATACGGACAATTTTGACAGGCCATCCATTTTTCTCTACCAGAGAAAATGTCACTGCCTCATAAGAACCACGCCCAAGATTTGCTGATGCATAGATGCCAGTTCCTACTGCAAAGAGAATAATACCGATGCACATCAGCAGAAAATTTATCCAGACAATATCGCTGTATCTTTGTATCCTACTGAATATCTCTACAAACCCACTGTATACCACCTGATACAGAACAGTTCCAATATGGATCTGTGAAAGGTCATAAAACCATACAAATAAGATCATGACCACTGCTATCACAAAAGAAGTCATTCCGATACTCATCCCAGTAACTTTGGAGACTCCCTGCCATAATACAGCCAAAGTTGCACTGCCAAATCCGGCATACATAGCAAGCGTAATTCCATAAGCAGAAATAATTGAACTAACAAAAATTACTATAATTTTAGTAAGCCAGTTTTTTTCTCTCATAACGCCCCTCCTGTAGATTCCTGTACAGACGAAATGATTTCTTCTTGAAGGGCGGGAAAGTGCTTAGAAGCCCTCTGAAGTAATTCATGACTAATCTCATCAGCTTATATAATCTCCATTTCAATGCTTTTCCTGATATCGAACAATAAAAAAAAGCCACACAGCTATTATAAAAATAACTGTGTGGTAAAAAGATGACCGGAATCCGGAAAAGTCCACAAATATTTTACTTCAGGAAGTGTAGATCGTGTTTTGCAAAACGTCAAGTGCTTTTTATTTGTTTAGCAAAATACAACAAATATCATATAGCTATAATTCAGCTAAAATCGATAAAGATATTGCTCAACTTATCGATGACGATGAAATTAAAAAAACTAAAGGTATTTGGCAATACGAATTGGCCATTAATTCTGAAGAAACCGGGGCTACTAAATACCTTAATTTGCGTGGTTTTCCAAAAGATATGATGCGTAAAAAATTAAGAGAACAAGAATATCATTGTCCATTGTGTATTGAAGAAGGCAATGATAAAACCTATACATTATCCGAAATGGAAGGTGACCATATTACGCCATGGTCCGAAGGCGGTAAAACTGAATATGATAATTTGCAAATGCTATGTAAGCGTCATAATCGCTTAAAATCAAATCATTAGAACAATTAATAACCAAAAAAATCGAGTAGGATCATCATTTGACCTTACTCGATTTTTTATCTCTATTAACAAATGAACTAGGATAGCTCCCTTTACCTCCAAGTGAATTTTTTGGAAGGGAACTTTTTGGATTTTGGTATTTTTGAATAGGATTTGCCGTCCCAAAATTCCGTTAAATCAACGTTCCGCCTTCAATTTAATTTATAGACTTATTCGTATTCTTTTGTAGAGGGCCTTGATATATCAGTACTTTAACCGTGATTTAGCTTATACGGTAGAAAAACGGTAGACAACTCGTATTACAATGCCACAAATTGATTACCATTGAAATCAACTAAAGAGTGATCAGGATGTTCAATTTTCCCTATTGCTCCATTCAGCTGGTCAGCGACGGTCCGATTACGACCACGCCACAACTGTGAATAATACTTAAGTGTTGTAGTCGGTTTAGCATAACCTAAACGTTGAGATACAGCTAAAATATCAACATTGTATTTGTGGTTCAACATAGCTAAGACTCCTTTTTGTTTTTTGTCACTTATGAGTCTAACTAGGGAGTGTAAAATATTTTGTGTAAATTTCTAAATTAAATTGAAAAAGGGAAAGCCTTCCCCGTATGATTAAATCGCTAAACACAATCAAAACGGAGGCTTTCCCTATGAACCAGTTTAACAAAGAAATTCTTGACGCGCTATCTTCTGACTCTAAAACATCATTAAAAGATGTCTTTCGCAATCAGTTAGAACAAACCGTCAATACATTACTTCAAGAAGAATTGTCGGCAGTCTTAGGCTACCAACCCTATGAGCGTAACGACAGTTCCGCTCATGGGGACAACGCCAGAAACGGATCGTATCAGCGAACCATCGATACTGAATTTGGACCAATCAATATTACGGTTCCGCGCGATCGTAAGAATAAATTTCGTAACGCTTTATTCGAACCATATTCACGGCGGACAGATACTCTGGAATCGATGATCATTAAAATGTATTCCAAAGGCATCACAACTCGTGAAATCGCTGATTTAGTTGAGCGCATGTATGGCGACTACTATTCACCAACTACCGTTTCAAATATTACTAAGCAAGTTGGCAACTTGGTTGAAGAGTTTCATGACAGGACCTTTAAGCACTCACAGTATGTTTGCGTGTTCTTAGACGCCACTTATATTCCGCTCAAGCGCGGAACTGTTGAGCGCGAAGCGGTTAATATCGCGATTGGAATTCGTAGTGACGGCGGTAAAGAAGTCTTAGACTTCTCGGTAGCACCAAACGAAAATGGTGAAGCATGGCGTGAACTACTTGAAAGTTTACGCAATCGAGGAATTGAACAGGTTCAGTTATTCATCGCCGATGGTTTTATTGGGCTCGAAAATGTGATTGCAGAAATTTATCCAACTGCTAAGTTTCAGCGCTGCTTAGTCCATGTGCTTCGTAATCTCACATCACATGTGCGAAAAAGCGATATGCGAGATTTGATGAGCGAATTTAAAGAAATTCGCCAATCTGAATCACTTGAAGAAGCAAAACAAGCTTTAGATAACTTCATTTTGAAATGGAAAAGCAAATATAGCAACCAGATGCGAAAATTGGGTAAGTTAAGTAACTTATTCACCTTCTACGAATTTCCGCCAAGCATTCGGGCATCAATTTACTCAACAAATTTAATTGAAGCTTTCAACAAAAAGCTGAAGAAGAAAATTCGCCAGAAGGAGCAGTTTCCAAATGAGGATGTCCTTCAACGATTCGTGACAACTCAAATTCTAGAATACAATGACAAGTTCGAAGAACGAGCACATCGTGGATTCCGAGAAAACAAGGATACCTTGGATTCCATGTTTATTTAAGTAAGCATTTCATACAGAGAAGGATTTTCAAAAGTACACAAAATTATTGACACTCTCTCTAACTATGTTGGGCTTTTTTTGTTAAATATTACGAACTAGCAATTCGCATAGTTGTATACAATAATGCAGTTATTTATCTGATACGGTTAATTACATGACACAATAAATAATGCGACACAACAATTGAGAAGTTACGCAGAATTCACTAATAGTGCTGTTTTAGGCTCGATAAAAGCTTGAAGTAGCAGTGGTTTTACTAAAGCCTAAATAATCGGCAATATATTGAAGTGAGTGCTTTTCATGATGAAGTGTTTCGATGACAACGCGGTCTTCAAATGATAAAATAGTGGTGCCCATAAAGGTCCTTCTTTTTAATGGAATGTTGTGGTGACACCATTAAAGACCTTTATGGGTTTTTCTATCCACTAATATGTTCAACTTAAATTTTACAATCTACCTTAAAAAAATATGAGAAAAAGGTTGACAATTCATTAAGAAGGATTGTAAGCACACCATAACAACACGTATTCTAACCATCGCACAGACCTTTTATACTTGAGAAAACTCATATAGTATGAAAAAATGGGAATGAAAATGTAAACGTCCCACAATACTAATATAGAAAAGATGATTTTAATATGCACTCTCCAACGATCAAACATCGCGGGGCTTTTGTCGCCACGTTACTGACAGGTACCTTTTCGATGTCAATTTCTCAGTCTTCTTTAAGCACCGCTTATCCTGCTTTTATGAAAGCTTTTGGTTTAGGAGCGGATACAGTTGCTTGGCTGACAACCGGCTTTATGTTGGTGATGACCTTGATGATTCCGGTTAGCCCATGGCTGTTGCATAATGTTACTTTCCAACGGCTTTTCCAAGCGATTGAACTCATTTTTGCCATTGGGACAGGCTTATGTATCTGGGCACCGAGTTTTACCGTGCTCATGATTGGCCGGTTGCTTGAAGCGATTGCGGTCGGGATTATTTTCCCGAGTTTCCAGACCGTGTTGCTGACGATTACGCCGCATAGTGAGCGTGGTCGGGTGATGGGCACGGCGGGATTGGTCATGGGCTCAGCCTTGGCAGTCGGTCCGATTATTTCCGGTGTTTTGCTGACATGGTTCCCTTGGCAGGCTTTATTCTTGTTCTTCTTGGTCGTTTCGCTGCTTGTGCTGGCCGTTTCAACGGTGACCATTGCGTCTGTTATGCCATTGCAACCGACGCAACTGGACTGGGTGTCCTTCCTTTTATCCGCAAGTTTTCCAATTCTACTTTATGCCTTGGGTGCTTTGTCGAAAAAAGGCTTAACTGTTGGCGTGGTTGGTTTGTTGATTTTAGGCGTTCTGGCAGCTGGTATTTTCGTTGTTCGGCAATTGAATCGCCAACCACCAATGTTGCAAATGCGAGTTTTTACCACTGGTATGTTTACTAAAGCGGTGTTGCTGACCGGAATTTCATACGTCGGTTTGATTGTCACCACTATCCTGATGCCGCTTTACTTTCAAACGCTACTTGGTTTGTCACCGTTGATTTCTGGCTTGTCCTTAGTGCCAGCTGCGGTGTTGCTGAGTATTTTGAATCCAATTAGCGGGCGCCTACTGGATCGCTTTGGACCGCGTGTTGTGGCCATGATTGGCATGTTGTTGATTACTGGCGGCTTTGGTCTGTTAGCAGTCTTTGCCCATCATTTACCGCTGATTGGGGCAATTATGTTGGCGATGGCGACTGAAGCCGGCAATGCCTTTGTAATGATGCCTTCAGTGACGGCTGGCGCGAATGCTTTGCCGAATGAGCTCGTGGCAGACGGCACTGCGGTTATAACGACGGCTCGTCAGTTATTCGGTTCTGCCGGTGTCATGTTCGCCACAGTGTTGTTGGATGGCATGCAAACCACGCTGCGAAGTCATGCTGGCGGTTTTGCTGTTACCTTCGCTGTGTTTGCTGGCATGGGCCTGATTGGCTTGCTGTTGGCGTTGACGTTACCAAAGGAAGTCGCGAAGAAAGCGGTATAGCTGCGAATTCGTGCTATGCATCTACAAAAATGACCGCCTACCAAAAAGTAGACGGTCATTTTTGTTGCAACTAAGCATGCTTGACTGGGTTGGATGGTAAGCACACCATAACAACACGTATTCTAACCATCGCACAGACCTTCTATACTTGAGGAAACGTAAGCACACCATAATGGTACGGGTTGAAAAATACACGAAAAAATGAGGCTGGGAAAAAACTATATTTTCAGATGAATTTTAGAGAATATTAATATTAAAAATCGCTAGAAATCAACGTTTTCAGCAACGTGGTTCCTAGCGATTCTTTAGTTTTGAGACTTTTTTCCCAGTCTCCCTTATTTGTGTGCCGTGACGGTTGCTTTTAAGTTGCAAAGTGAGATCTCAGTTCACTTTTATTAAAGAATTTTAATTTTTGCTGTTGACAATGAAGATAATCGCACGTATATTATCATCAATAATTAAATTTAAATGAGAAAAACAAGGAAGACGTTTAGCAAGGGCCAAATGGTATCATCCGGTACGTTTGTCCTGCCACCAAAGCTTACGGCTGGTGAGTGGGAAGTGAAGTTTGACCAAGGATTTGGCAATGTAGTCGTTAATGCTAAGTAGGGAGCGTGATTAAATGAAAGTTGCAGTTGCGGGAGTTGGCGCGATGGGGACGCGTTTTGCCCTCAAGTTAAAACAAGCTGGTAATGATGTCACAGTTGTTGATGGTTGGGATGAACGGGATTGGTCATGAGAAAACCTTGGAGAAATACCTGCCAAAGAATCGGGTATTTCTTGGTAACACAATGTGGACTGCACAAATGACCCGACCGGACCACGTCTTGCTGGAAGATGATGGGAGCTGTGAGTTACGAAATGTTGAACCGGGGGAACCACAAGATAGTCAAGCAGCGGAATTAGTGAAGGTTTTGAATGAAGCTGGCTTGAAGGCGCGCTTACTTGATGATCCACGGTATTCGGTCTTTCGCAAAGGGTGTGTTAATGGGACACTAAACACACTGTGTACCCTTTTTGAATGCAACCTTGAGGAATTTGGTAAGACAAGTCATGCCCATGAGATGGTTGTTGGCGTGGTAAAGGAATTTGCTGCTGTTGGTGAAAAAGAGGGGATTCACCTTGATGTAGATGAAGCAGTGAAGCACGTTGAAGATTGCTACCGTGTTATCGGTGCTCATTACCCATCAATGTACCAGGACCTGGTCAAGAACAACCGGCGGACAGAGATTGACTATATTAACGGCTATGTTGCCCGTCATGGTAAGAAATATGGACTTGCAACCCCATTGTGTGATTTGTTAACGGCTGAGGTCCACACGAAGGAGGAATTACAAAATGCTCAGTGATAGTGAAAATTCACCCGGACAGATTAATATTTTAAACATAAAAAGTCGGCTAATGAACTTAGAATGCTCATCGGCCGACTTTTTTACATTCCCGGAACGTCAATTTAAATTAGAAATTGATCATCTGTAATATGCTTCATGAATACTTCTAAAGGTGTTTGGTAACTAAGTGACTTGCGTGGAATGTTATTACGGCGTGTCATAATTTGCTAGATTAATTCATCAGGTAATGAACGAAAATCCATGCCCTTCTTTAGCCCATCACGTCGAATAATACCATTATTGTTTTCGTTTAACCCCATTGTTTTCGTTTAACCCCCGCTGATTGGGAGCACCAACTTCTGCAAAGTAGGTACTAATATCATACTTATTAGCGATCTCACGCCATTCGGCAAACTCTTTACCATTATCAAATGTGATGGACTTGAAGAGGTGCCGTGGTATTTTGGCAAGCCATTGATCAAGGTGAGTGTTAACACATTCGGCTGATCAAAGTGAGTGTTAACACATTCGGCAGTACGATGATGAATGTTAAGAATGATTTCAACTTTGGAGAGTCGTTCAACCAGAGTCATGACTGCGCCGTGATGCTTACTTCCTTGACATATCCGGGTATAATAACCTTAGTAAGAAAATCATACTTTGTTATGTCATTAGGCATTGGCTGAGGTGTCCCTTCAGGAAAGTTAACTGGATACTTTGCCAGGGCCTTTATTTTGCTTTGGTGTTGCACTTAAAGTGTAAATTCATCACCAAAAAATAGCGCCGTGCAATTGATTTGAAGAAGGGATTAACGATGCGAAAATTAAATTATAATCACCAAGACCAGTGGGAAAAAGAAGACCGGATGACACAATCACCAATCTTGATTGAAAAAGCCGAGCTAGAAGGCAAACAAAACCAAGTAATTAGTAGAACTAAACCGTACGTCGCTACGGAGGTACATAACAACCTTAATAACCTGTCTTTGACGGCTAATGGGGAAATTAAGTCTGACCGACGTCGCTTTCAATTAATGGAGGTCCATTTTCACCATCCGGCAGAACATCGTTTTGAAGGTGAAGCCAAGCCACGAGTTTTAGAAGCGCACTTTGTCCATTATGGTAGCTTGGAACAACCACTGGTGGTTAGCATTACATTTAAAATAGGTCCTAAAAATGAAATTTTCGAGAAGATATTAGATGCTATGGAGGACGGAGCGGTGACCCAGCCGTTAATTTTAGAGGAATTAATCCCCCAAGACGGAAATTTTTATCGGTACATCGGTTCCCTGACGACCCCTCCGTTGACCGAGGGGGTGGAATGGTTGGTATTTGAAAATGCGCTAACGATTGACTTGCAACAACTCAACAGATATACCTCCGTATTTGCCGCTCCTAATAATCGAGCGTTACAAAATTTGAATGGTCGGAGCATCGAGAAGTACGAACTTTAAGAAAGCCCCAGAAGCTAGTTTATCGATTACTAAGTACTTACGTTAACTTTATCGCCAATAATTGTTAAGCGGATCATTGGCTTCAGTGATCATTAGCGGTGTGCTTAATTGGTGTTCCCTGAATTGAAGCATCCTGAAATGTACCTTTAGTGAGTTAACTCAGCAAGGCAACCGAAGAATTAGCTTGAGCCGCATAGGACTCAATAATGTTGTAGACGTCCATTAATGAAATGTAAAGCTGAGAGAATGAGTAAATCTTCTTAGCCTCTACACTGTTACGAGGATGGTTCTGTATATACGTTATTTCTTCATTTGTGATGATGTTCTTTTGTGATGATGTTCTTTGCAGTCCGGGCGCTGACAAAAAAGTTGGATAGTAAGACTTTAGCTACTTGCTTGCCAGTCCAGCTTTTCTTGGTTTTTATTTGTCTTTCGACTTCTGCTCTAGTGTACATGGTGTTCTCCTACAATCTATCCAGAAGGTCTAAGCCTAAGCTATGGTCAGTGTGTTCCATTTTGGCCCTATGATACGTCTCATTGATAACCAGGGTCAGGGCTTGTAGTTCCTTAGCTGATTGAGCATTAAGATTATTGTTCTTGGCCTGGTCAGCTAGTGTTAGAAGCCGGGCTTGTAGTTTGTTCATTGTAGTGGTGCCCATGCTATCTGTAGTTGGGACGTATTCAATTACTCAGGGCTTTCTGGTACTTCAATCGTGCATCCAATAGTTGTGCTGGGGTCATGGCTGAAAAGTCAGCATCGTCAATGGCATCATCAATCTTATTGAGGACTTTGCCCAGTGCTTTGATACGTGCTTCCTTTTCCATTCCGTATTCATCGTATAGCTCCTGAAGTCAGTCATTCTTTAAGGTAGCTATCTCATCAGCAAACTTATTTTCCCAGGAACTACAGGTCGACTTGCTAATGTGCAATTGCTTGCTGATTTTGGCATAACTTAGTCCTTCTGCTCGGAGCTGAATAAACTTCTGTTTAGTTGTATCTGACTTCATTGAATGCCTCCTTGTTTTAACTTCTGCTAATGTTTAATTGAAGTAGTTACATTGGCCTTATCTGTTCCCCGTTCATTTGTGGGCTTTAGGATTTGAAGGTAATCAATAATCACCACCGGCTTGTTTCCAGTCCTAGCAACATAGGAGTTCACGGTATTAGAAATATCGTAGATGGTCGGCCGTGCCTCGCTGCCATCGTGGATAATAACATCGCTGTAGAAGTCACCATACTCTTTGAATGATTGCATTACATTGTCGTATTGGTCCTTGTTATACCGCTGTTTCCATTTACCCTTTAGAAGGCTACGTGTCCATTGAGCTAATGTTGGTTCACCCTGTGCATTTTCAAATGTTAATTGGCTAATACTCTTAGTCATTAATTCATATGTCCCCATTTCGAGGGCAAAGTAGAGTACCGGTTTCTTATCATATTGAGCAATGTAATCAGCAATCTGAAGAGCAAATGTGGTCTTTCCTAGCGAACTAATTGCACCAATTCCATACAGCCCTTCATACAGACCACCATCTAATACTTTATCCAGGTTACTAAAAGTAGGAATGGCTTCAACTTCTTCATTTCTGTCGATGTAGTCTAATAGCCCTTGTAAACGATTGTCAGGGTCTTTAATGGTTCTCTCAATGTCCTTAGTGAATTGCTCTCTGTTCGTTACTAGAGCCTCATTAGCATCTTTGCTTTTCCGTGCAATCTGAACTACATAATTGGTTACTTTGGCTTTGTTAAGCTGGTTTGTCAGCATGTTAATTGCACGCTTCCCGGCCTCATCATTTTGGGCGCAGAGATACCCCCCTTTTTTTGCACACCTTTACCCCCTCTTTTTTAACGCAGTCCGACCCCCCTAAAAGGGGCACGTTTTTGTCAGCATTATCATTTTTGGTTAAAGTAAGTTGTTGCTGTATCCCTTGAGGCTGTAAGTATTATGTATTATTTGATATATGTTATGTAATACATACCCCCCTGGGGTAAAGTATTCAAAAATTACGCATGTGAGTAAGCAGATTGAAATGTGTGCGCTCTTTTCTATAGCGGTCAGGGGGGCCGGGGGGTGTTTCATGCTAAAATGTTTGTGTATGGTAATTTGTGAGAGGCGGTCTCAAGACCGTGTCTTTAACCAAGTCGCTAAGGCTAGTGGAACCACTCCAGAAATGATCCATACGGATCGTAGAGCGGCATATACGTCCGCCAATTACAACGAAGCTCTCCGTCAGGAGAAGGTAAGGCATGGACACCAGCGGATAACGCCGTAATGGAACACTGGTGGGCAGATTTTAAAAGCATCTAGCTCGAGCATCGTCTAAAGGCGCAAACTCTAGCAGAGTTACAGGAACAGGTTCGTGCTGGAATAATGTACTTCACGAATCAGTTCATTTCCGCTAAAAGAAATGACCAAACCGTGGCGGAATATTACCACGATTTGGTCGGATAAGAAAAATTGTGTTTTCGTTTTTATAAGTGTCAACTTGACAGGGTACAGTACCATCTTCAGTTAAAAATGGTTTGTCAGGTTTTAAGTAAGGATCCTTGATTCCAGTCCAAAAATTGATATCATTAGTCATGAGGAATATATCCTTTCTAAGACAACTGAGTGGTTATGGGGATAACTTAAGATAGTTGTCTTTTTTTATTTTTAAATCAATGGTACAGCAAGTAACAAAAAAACGGTAAAGACAAGAAATCATCTTATCCTTACCGAATATCATAGAACCTTCAAGGATAACTGCGGTCAAAACACGTCCGCGTTTGTCCAAGAAGAACTGCTTTTTTAATTACTAAACCAGTTCCCGAACCGTCCCCGTCATGAATACGCGGGGCCCGTTATCTGTCTGCACACATAACCAGCCATCATCCGTAATATGGTCAAAGTATCCCCTAACACGTTCCGCTCCTGTATCAACGAGGAGCAGCTTGTTAATAAGGTATTGATGAGCCTGGTAAACCTGCAGGATGTGTTTCCAGGACGCGTTTGCTAACAGGTCAAGGAAGTGCGCAGCGACTGCATCAACGATTTGTAGCCGTTGATGGTCATCAATTGAAGTGGTGCTGAGCCATCCCGCACGTAACTGAAGTGCTGGCGGCAAGGGAACAGTTGGTGCCGCCAGGTTAATCCCCCAGCCGACCACTATTCCCCGCGGCTGATTATTCACGGTCATTGCCATTTCAGCAAGAATCCCCACCACCTTTTTTCGCTCACAGTACAGGTCGTTCACCCATTTAATAGTAATGGGAACAGTGAATTGCTTGCTGAGGACTTCATAAGCAGCGACCGCGGCAGTCACCGTTACCTGACCAGCACTTTTTGCCAGGCAGCTAAAGGGTAAGGCAAGGGTGAAGTAGGCCCCACTTCCCGCGGGTGAATAAAACTTCCGGCTGGTCTTTCCGTGGCCTGCCGTTTGCTGCCGGGCGGAGATGAGAAAGGGCTGATCTTTCACCTTTAACCGTTCCTTTGCCATTTCGTTAGTCGAAGTGACCACTGGCTGATCGGTTGCCTGGATATGATGTGCTGTCAGTCTAGGAAATTCGTACATCATTGCTACTCTCCTTATCAAGCATCCTCAGTCAATATCAGTAAGAGGTCCTGACTCTTTAACGCATCGCCAACCTTAGCGTATACTTTCGTCACCTTACCAGTAAATGGCGCTTTAACTGCTGATTCCATCTTCATCGCCTCAGTAACAACCAGAACGTCACCAACCTTGACCTGGTCACCTTCTGCTACGTTAACCTTGACCACGTTCCCGTTCAACGGCATCCCGATCTCATTACTCTTATCGGGATCAGCCTTTAGAACACTGACAACCTTGTCCTTCATGCTATTGTCCTTAACTTTTATTTTAAGGATCCGCCCGTCCAGTTCAAAGAAGAGGAAGCGATTACCGTCATCATCTGGTGCTGAAACAAAGTCGAGTTTTATAATCATTTCTTTGCCCTGACCATACTTAACATGCAAAATTTCACCAGGACGCATGCCTTGGTAGTAGGTCGTGGTATCAAGGTCCATCACTTCACCGTACCGCTGATGGTTGCGAAAGTAAGTGGTAAAGACTTTCGGATACATGATGTAACCCTGCAGGTCGTCCTCGCTCGGTTCCTGGTTGATCTTTGCGGCCAGTTCCTGCTTAACAGCGGCAAAATCAACCGGTTTAGCAAGGCTCCCGGGCCGAACCGTGATTGCAGGATGGTCCTTCAAGACAATCTTCTGTAGGTCCTTGGGGAAGCCCCCATATGGTTGACCAAGGTCGCCAGCAAAGAAGTTAACCACTGATTCTGGAAAGTCGACTCGTTGCCCCTTTGTCAGGATATTGTCTTTATCAAGGTGGTTTTGGATCATGAAGATTGCCATGTCACCAACCACCTTCGAGCTTGGCGTCACCTTGATGATGTCACCGAGCAACTGATTGACCTCCCGGTATTTTTCTTCCACCAGGCTAAAATCATTGATTCCTAATGACTGGGCCTGTTGCTTCAGGTTCGAGTACTGGCCACCTGGCATTTCCGTCTGGTATAGGTCTGGTTGCGGTGCGTTGACCCCGTTGCTGAAGTCGTTGTAAAGCGGCCGGACATTGGACCAGTACCGGTTTAAGACCGCCACGTTATGCATATTAAGGTCCGGTTGGCGTTTATCTCCTTCTAGCGCGTAGTAAAAGGTGGCCAAACTAGGCTGACTGGTTGTCCCCGCCATTGAAGACATCGCCACGTCCACCACGTCAACACCCGCATTTGTGGCGGCAACGTAGGTTGGAACTCCATTACCCGTTGTGTCATGAGTGTGGAGGTGAACAGGAACATCAAACTTAGCCTTCAAACTACCGACTAGTTCGTAAGCGGCCTTTGGTTTCAAGAGGCCGGCCATATCCTTAATACCAATAATCTGCGCTCCCGCGTCGACTAATGACTGTGCCAACTTCATGTAATAATCTAGGGTGTACTTGTGCTCGTGAGTACTAAGGAAGTCGCCGGTAAAGCACATTGTTCCTTCGGCGATTTTGCCGGTTTCCCGAACATATGCAATGCTACGTTCCATCTGGTCAATCCAGTTGAGGGAGTCAAAGATCCGGAAAACATCCACCCCGGTTGCGGCACTGTGCTCAATGAACCGCTTCAGTTCATTATCCGGATAATTCTGGTAACCGACCGCGTTCGACGCCCGCAACAACATCTGCTGGAGAGTATGTGGCATGTACTTCTTCAATAATCGTAATCGGGTCCACGGGTCTTCACCAAGGAACCGGTAGCACACGTCAAAGGTTGCCCCGCCCCAGCTTTCAACAGAAAAGAGGCTAGGCATCGCCCGGTCGTAAACCTTCATTGCGGGCAACATATCGTGCGTCCGCATCCGAGTGGCAAAAAGGCTTTGGTGAGCATCCCGCATTGTGGTATCAGTCAGTAGTACCCTCGGCTGGTCCTTAACATACTGCATCGCCGCATCGGCTCCCTGTTTATCCAGGATGTCCTTTACTGTTTTTGTTGTATGCTGGGTAGGTGTAAGTTGGCCTGCTTGTGGTTCTTGCATATCAGGCAAAACAAGTTTGGTCCGCTTGGTTACCCCTGCAAAGCCATTGACGGTAACATTGCCAATATATTGGAGCAACTGGTTAGGCGTATCGGGCCGGTGCGCAAAGCTAAAGAGGTCGGGATTCTCGTCGATAAACGTTGTCGAGCATTTTCCGGCAATAAACGTGGGATGCTTTAACACGTTGATCATGAAGGGAATATTAGTTTTGACTCCCCGAATCTTGAATTCTTCAAGCGCCCGCAGCATCTTAATCCGGGCATCACTGAAGTCTTCACCCCGGGTACAACACTTAACGAGCAAGGAATCAAAGTAAGGAGTGACCTTATAGCCGGGATAGACGTTCCCGTCAAGCCGGACACCGGTTCCCCCCGGCGCATCATAGGTCGTAACCTGTCCCGTATCTGGCATAAAGTTATTCTCGGGATCTTCTGTTGTGACCCGGCACTGAATGGCTGCCCCGTGGAACTTGAGATCGTCTTGCTGGGGAAGGCCAATATCTTGATGAAGATCTTCACCGGCCGCAACCCGAATCTGGGTCTTAACAATATCAATCCCAGTAATCAACTCGGTAACGGTGTGTTCAACCTGCACCCGGGGATTAACCTCAATGAAGTAAAACTGATCCGGGGTCGCCAAGAATTCGATCGTCGCCGCATTCTGGTAGTGAACACTCTTCATCAGCTTGACGGCCAGGCCACAAACTTCGACCCGCCGCTCAGGGGTCAAGACAACGCTAGGTGCACATTCAATAACCTTCTGGTGGCGGCGCTGGACAGAGCAGTCACGTTCAAAGAGGTGAATCACATGCCCGTGCTCATCAGCAATTACCTGCACTTCAATATGCTTCGGGTGTTGGACGTCCTTTTCGACATACATCTCATCCGAGCCAAACGCCTTCAGCGCCTCATCCTTCGCCTGATCAAACTCGTCGGTGAGTTGCTGGTCGTCATTGATAATCCGCATCCCCCGACCGCCACCACCATTAGCAGCTTTAACCATGATCGGGTAACCATATTGGTGGGCAAAATCCTTTACCTGGTCAACATTTTTAACATCCCCCGATAAACCGGGAATTGGTTGCAGCCCTGCCTCAACGGCCACACGTTTAGCCACCAACTTATCCCCAAACATACGAAGGTGTTCCGGCTTAGGTCCAATAAACTTTAATCCATTATCAATACAGGCCTGCGCAAGGTCAGCGTTTTCTGCCAGGAAGCCATAACCAGGGTGAACAGCTTCTGTCCCGCTTTCTTTGGCCACCCGAATTACTTCATCAATATCCAGGTAAGCATCAAGCGGCTGTTCACCAGCCCCGATTTGGTACGCCTCATCAGCAGCAAAGCGGTGCGCACTATACTCATCCTCCTTAGCATAAACTGCGACGGCTTTGATTCCCAGCTCATGACAGGCGCGAATAATCCGTGTAGCAATTTCACCACGGTTAGCAACTAAAACTTTTTTAAACACAATTATCCACCATCCTTTTTATTAATCCTTCACGCCCATCACGTCATTACTATTGGCGGTGAGGGTGGCTGTATTTGTAGAAATATTAATATTACCAACCATTGCACTCACCTCCTCATTTTTCTAATCAAATTTTAAACAAACTATAATCAATCTAAGCTAACGTGTCAATAATTTTTCCTCAAGAAATGCCCGCTATCAAACGAATTTATACTATAAATTGCCTACCTTTGCGCCCATCTTTTCTCATCTTTTTTTAATTTTTATCTTGACTTCCCTATCTGCCTAGTGATATAGTACTTAACAATCAATTGAAACAAGTTAAAGACGTTGAGCGAGAAACAGCGATGAGGCCGAAGCAAGAGAGCTGGTGGGTGGTGTGAACCAGTGAGAGGCCGCACCTACTAATCACTCGTGAGTCGTACGCCGAACGGATTCCCTAGTAGAGCGTATTGGTAGCACCCATTACCGTGCCGGCTAATACCACATTATTTGTGGCGGTTGGTTGAGGCGACATTATGTCGTAAAGAAAGGTGGTACCACGCACAAGCGTCCTTTTTAGTTCTTAGATTTATCAAGAGCTAGAAAGGACGCTTTTTGTTTTGATATTAAAGGTGGTGGTGATCATGGCAGACAGTGATATTTCTGACATTAGTAAGATTAAAGGCAACAATACGATAATCGAAAGGAAGTTTTATTATGACAAGGAAAGTAGCAGTAGTTGGAATGGGGCACGTTGGCGCAACTGTCGCCCATTATCTCGTTGCTGGTGGATTCACTGATGATTTAGCCCTCTATGATACTAACGAAGCAAAGGTCCGTGCCGATGCGCTTGACCTCCGTGACGCCATGGCGAATCTCCCGTTCCACACAAACTTAACCGTTAATGATGATTCACAATTAGCCGACTGTGACGTTGTAATCTCTACTTTGGGAAAGTCTAAGCTAGTGGACACACCCGATCACGACCGCTTTGCAGAATTTAAATTTACCCGGACTCAGGTTCCATTGGTCGCTAAGAAACTCGTCGATAACGGTTTTCATGGCAAACTTGTCAACGTTACCAATCCCTGTGACGTCATCACTTCAATGTATCAGAAGCTCACGGGGCTACCAAAGAATCACGTGATGGGTACGGGGACCCTGCTAGACTCCGCACGAATGCGCGCATGCGTTGGGGAAGCCCTCCATGTTGACTCACGATCCGTGGTCGGCTTCAATCTTGGTGAACACGGTAACTCCCAATTTACTGCCTGGTCAACGGTCCGGGTTCTCGGCAAACAAGTACTAGATCTGGTGGATGAACGGCACCTCGACCTTACCGACATGGAAGAACGCGCACGGCAAGGAGGCTACATGGTCTATAAGGGAAAGAAGTATACCAACTACGGTGTTGCTACCGCCGCAGTCCGGCTTACCAATGCCCTACTAAGTGATGCCCGAACTGAAATGCCAGTTTCAAATTACCATGAAGAATACGGAACGTACCTCTCCTACCCCGCAGTCGTTGGTCGTGACGGGGTGGTGGAACAACTTCACCTGGACCTTACCGCTGCTGAAAAAGAAAAGCTCGCTACCTCTGCCAAATACATCAAGGATCGCCTTGCTGCAGAAGAACAACGGGCAGCTCAACAAGACGCCTAACTTGCTGGTATTAAATGATCTCTCCTCAAACATATCCCTTGCAGACCACCCAGACTACGAGTAAGTGTATGTTCAATGCCCTGTCGCGTTAGATCAGCAAAGCAGCTCTCAATTCGGCGCCGAATTTTTTTGAGTTGCCGGCTGTTGTGTTGTTTGGCGAACCGCATATTGGAGCGGTATGGCGTCCATAGCTGATAGCCCATTTGCGAAAAAATATGCTGGAGCTTTTTACCAACATAACCCACATCGGCAATGACAAAAGGACATGGACAATTCTCGATAACTTCTGGAGCAGCCTTAGCGTCATGAATTGAGGCTGGAGTAAGTTCATAGTTAAGAATCAGTCCTTGCGTATCCGTAACCACGTGTACCTTGAAGCCGTAATAATACTTTTGTTTGGTAGCGTTGTATCCAATATCCGCAAAGCATTGGAACAAAATCGCCCGAAACTTGCGGTGATCTTGACACAGCGGCAATGGGAAGCTGTCAATAATGGCGATATCACCATAACTGGACATCTCGATTAGGCCAGAGCGAATTGACTGGAAAATAGGAATCAGATTTTTACAGCGACGCATAAACCGAGAATACTCCAACATTGGCAGGGAAGGCATTACGTCACTGACCAACTGGCAGAATTTCCGCCAAGTTCCTGGTACTGAACCTTCAAGCACATTAATGCCAGCAAAGCAGCATCAGACAGCTTGGAGTTTTCAATATTTCGACGCTCCAGGTATTTTCTGGATGCATAGCGCTTAAGCAAATGACTCATCATTAAGCGACAGCGACTGAATTTGATTTGAAAATCATGACGATAAAGCTTAAACTGAAAGTGGTTCAACATAGCTAAGACTCCTTTTTGTTTTTTGTCACTTATGAGTCTAACTATGTTGGGCTTTTTTTGTTAAATATTACGAACTAGCAATTCGCATGCAAAAATATAAAATTCTATCGTCAAGTAAGTGGTTTGACTCAAGAAAAACTTGCTGAAAAAGCTGACCTATCAGTTAAATTTATCTCCATGATTGAAAGCAATCCAAAAAGAAACATCAGTATTCAAAGCTTGGCAAAAATCGCAGCAGCGTTGAATATTCCACTAGCAACATTGATCTCAAAAGAAGATGATCTTAAAGATCAAAGACCATATACTAAAATGTTGATAGATGTTTTAGAGAAGATGCCTCGAGAAGTTTCTGAATCATTTAGCATGAACTTCTTAGAGAATATCAAGATTTTTAAAAAGTATTCAAATTAAAAAGCTCCATAATTCAAGCAAAAGAGAATTATGGAGCTTAATTTTTTGGAAAGCAATTGGAAAGCAACTACTTTCTATTATGTTATTTTAGAGTTGGATTGGTTACCAAAAATGCTGTTATATAGGCATTCCAAATTCAAATTACATTAACTAATTATTCCCATTCAATTGTCGAAGGCGGTTTACTCGTGACATCGTAAAGAATCCGGTTAACGTGATCAACCTCATTTACGATGCGAACCGAAATCTTTTGCAAGACATCCCATGGAATCTTGGCAAAGTCAGCCGTCATCCCATCGATACTGGTTACGGCGCGGATACCAACCGCGTAGTCATAGGTCCGACCGTCACCCATTACGCCGACGGAACGAATGCCAGGCAGCACCGTAAAGTATTGCCAGATTTCTTCATCCAGACCAGCCTTCTTGATCTCTTCACGCAGGATCGCGTCACTTTCCCGCACGATTTCCAGCTTTTCAGGCGTGATCTCGCCCAAAACCCGAATCCCCAGACCAGGACCTGGGAATGGCTGACGCCAAACCAGATCATGCGGAATACCAAGCTTTTCGCCCAGTTCACGAGTCTCATCCTTAAACAGGCTGCGCAATGGCTCGATCAGCTTAAAGCCGAGCTTCTTTGGCAGGCCGCCGACATTATGATGCGACTTGATGGTTTGCGCCGTGTCGGTCCCGGATTCGATAACGTCGGTATAGAGCGTACCTTGGGCCAGGTATTCGGCATCCTTCATCTTCTTGGCTTCTTCGTTAAAGACTTCCACGAATTCCTTGCCAATGATCTTCCGCTTTTGTTCTGGATCAGAAACGCCCTTCAGCTTGCCCAAGAAACGATCAGCGGCATCAACCTTGACGATTTTAACACCCAGGTCGCGGCTCAAGGCGTTCATTACCTCATCAGCCTCGTTCTTGCGCAGCAGGCCGTGATCAACAAAGATGCAGGTTAATTGATCGCCAATTGCCTTGTGGATCAAAACAGCCGTAACACTGGAGTCAACCCCGCCGGAAAGGCCCAGGATAACCTTTTTGTCGCCGACTTCTTTACGGATGCTTTCAACCTGCATGTCGATAAAGTCGTCCATTGACCAGTTTGCTTTTGCCCCACAAACGTCAAAGGCAAACTTCTTCAGAATATCCAGACCATGTTGACTGTTGCGGACCTCGGCATGGAACTGAATGCCATAAAGCTTCTTTTCGTCGTTGGCGATGGCTGAGATTGGGCAGTTCTTGCTGGTAGCAACGACCTTAAAGCCTTCTGGTGCCTCAACGACGCGATCGCCATGGCTCATCCAGACATACTGCTTCTTTGGCAGGCCCTTGAACATTACCGCGTCGTCATCGATAACTTCAATATCAGCTCGGCCATATTCAGAATCGTCGGCTGGCTCAACTTTGCCGCCCAGATCATAAGACATCAGCTGCATGCCGTAGCAGATCCCCAAAATTGGAATACCCAGCTTGTAGATTTCTGGATCGACCTTAAAGGCGTCCTTTGCGTAGACACTGTTGGGGCCCCCAGAGAAAATGATGCCTTTGGGATGCATTTCTTTGATTTCTTCAGCGCTCAGCTTGTGGGAGAGCAATTCGGAATAGATGCCAAAATCACGAATCCGGCGCGTAATCAGCTGGTTGTACTGACTACCGAAGTCGAGCACAAGGATCTTGTCGAATGCATCAAGATTGACGTTAGCCACTTAGTTTCCACTCCTTTTGTAAAAGATCATTGTTTTTAAATCTAAAGGCTATTTTACGGGTAAAACCGAACAAGGTCAATCCTCAAGATGATTTTATACCCTGGTTTGCCTAACATATTTCGTTAAATTAGAATTCTCATACCATATTTACGGACGATTAATTTAAAATCAGCTGGCTGTTAAGTCAGCAAACGCTTAATATCCGAACTGGCAATCGTTAATCAAGCCTCAGTCGATGCAAACTGACTGAGACTAAGTGAATAATTTCTTAAGCTTTATTTTAGTAATTCTTCAGTCTTATTCCTTAAGTTAAGTCTTATTTTGCGTTAACATTAATTATTATCAGCAATACGTTTTATAGAATGGTACGTTGACGTCAGTGCCGACAAACATGGCAAAAACGTTGACTACAATAAGTTCTTTGAGCGATTCTACCGTAATGACACCTCGCATAACAGTCAACTACCACCGATTAAAATCGGTGGCTTGTAGCTCACAAGCCTAACGGCTTAGAAGTAGTAACGCACTAACGTGCTCCTTCTGCTGTGGTTACATCATCGGGTGGTTGACAGCACCCGTTTAACCAACAAGGTTTACTCATTAGTTATTAATTTGCTAAAAGATGGACGTTCATTACCACTAATATACTGAGTCCCCAGGAGTTGAATGTTCATGGCGCCAATGCGATCATCATTTGATTTGTACCCGCATCGATCGCAAACATACAAATGTTCTTGATGGTTACGATTGTTTTTCCAGATGCGACCACATTTTGGACAACGTTGGCTCGTGTATTTAGCTGAAACTTGAACTACTTCGCTCCCGACTAAACGAGCCTTATAAGTTAAAAATTGGCCTAGCTGATAGAAAGCCCAGGATACTTGTTCATAGCGCTTTGCTTTTGCAACCTTTTCAGTCGCAAATCGTACATTAACTAGATTTTCCAAAACAAAGAGGGTATCAGCACCATAACGGTTAACGAGTGTCTTTGACAACTGATGATTGACATCAGTCATCCAGCGGTTCTCTCGTTGACCAATCTTCTTTAATCGGCGCTTGGCTGATTTAGTTCCTTTGCTTTGCAGCTGTTGGCGTAATCGTTTAAATTTACGGCGCTTGCGCATTACTTCTTGACCCTGGAAAAACAACGTTTTCCCTTGCTCATCATACGCAGTTGCCAAGAATCTTAATCCTCGATCAATACCAACTACATGTTGTGATTGTTCTTTTAGGTAGTCTGGCAGTTCTTTGGTTGCGCTAATGTGCATGTACCACTTACTGCCAACATGTAATATCTTAGCCATTCCAAATTGCCAAGTACCGTCTAAATATTGATCGAATCCTTGGCAAGTAAATGGTGCTTTTATACGACCATTAACTGTATTGATAGACATTACATGATTGTCTTTAAGTGACCAATCACGATTGCGTTGTAAATCTAATTGAGGTCGTTTGAAACTAATCGGATACCATAGCCAATCTAGAGTGCGGGACTCATTTTCCCAAATATCGTTGCCATATTGATCCTGCCTGCCTGTGTTATAACGATAAGGTTTTTGAGCCAATTGTGTTTTAACAGTTCGATAACGAGCAACGACATTACGAATTGCTGACTGAGCCATTTGCGCTTTTAATCCATAATCTTTTCGCAATTGATGGTACAACGCCCTGTTTAACTTCGCTTGAGCCATTTCAAAGCTATGGTTAAACATATACTGAGAAACTGCATTACAAGCTTGCCGGTAATTCTCTAAGGATTTAGCTAAAGCCGATTCATCAAGTGGTGACTGTAACTTTAATTTGCACTTAATAGTAATGGCTTGTTGCATTAGGTTCACCTCACTTTCTTCATAGCTTAATTATACTATATTTATATGTGAAATTTAAGAAAGGAAAAAAGCGAAAAAAGAAGCACCATAATAGGTGCTTGAGTGGGGCTTTCCCCCCGTCACTAAAGTAACGGGTATCCAGCCTAGGTATTATCAATGAAAAAAGATCCGGGTTTGGGATTGGTCTTTCAATCACCCAAAACCTGGTCAAAAACTTCAAAGGCAGCCTAAGCGTTGATTGGAAAGACGGCACCATCTATTTTACCGCCAGCCTTAAAAGTCTTAAGCAATCCAGTCGTGGCAACGCAACAACAATTATCAAAACACAATAAACTACTACGGCTGCACTCTTGATAACCAGTCGCGGTATCACAAAATACCCGACCAAAACACAGCGCCCCAACAAGTAGGCTTGTTGGAGCGCTTTTTCTTGTAGATTCAGCTGACAATGAGCGTAAAAGTCGTTGCTAAGCATTGATTGGACCAAATTATGCGAAAAATCAAGGAATAGTAGGTAGTTTCAAGCCCCATAGCAGCTTAGGGGACCATTTTCTTCACAAGACCGGCTTACCTTAACCGTCTCACATTGCCAGGTTTCCAAAAAGTCATCGCTATTCCCCGCCAGAAAGCTTTGTCAGCAAGGCCCTAATATCACTAAGCAATACTGCTGATACTTGCCATCATGACTTGGGTAACGTTCCTTAGTCTTCTCGCAGATAAATCCGATCAATATGGTGATTTTCGGCTTTATGCAGAATCACATCGGCCCGATTGCGCGTCGGCAGAATATAATCGCGGAGGTTAGGCAGATTGACCGTATTCCAAACCTTGCGTGCATCCGCAAAGGCCTGACTGCGGCTGCCCTTGGTATAAGGATAGTAGTAGTTGCTTGGATCTTGAAAGGCCGTATCCAAAAGCATGCCGAATCGTTCCAGATACCACTGTTCAATCAGCTCAGGCTCGGCATCAATGTAGATTGAGAAGTCAAAAAAGTCGCTGACGTAGATCCGCTGCGTGGTGGGCAGCTGCAAGACGTTGATCCCTTCGACAATCAGCACGTCTGGTTTTTCAATCGTCTGATACTCATCAGGAATGATATCGTAGACGCTATGCGAATAGACCGGCGCTTTGACGCAGTCTTCACCGGCATTGACGTCATTCAGGAACGTCAGCAGCTTTTCCATATCATAGCTTTCCGGAAATCCTTTGTGCGCCATGATTCCTCGCTTTTCCAACTCACGATTGGGATAGATAAAGCCATCAGTTGTAATCAGCTCAACCTGTTTATCTGGCATCAGACGCTTTAGCAGAATCTGCAGCAGGCGCGCGGAAGTACTCTTGCCCACCGCAACTGAACCAGCAATGCCGATAATATAGGGAATTCGCCGCATCGGCTTACGCAAAAAAGTCATCTTCTGCAGCTGCATCTGCAAGTAGTTTTGATACTGCAATTGAATCAACTTAATTAAAGGCAGATAGACCTCGCGTACGTCCGTTAGCGAAATCTGGTCATTGAGCGACTTAATATCCTCAAGATTTTCCTGGGTTAAGAAAGTTTTGCCATAGGGGAAAAAACTATGCCAGGTTTCACGATCAAAGCGATCATAATTCAGCCATTCATCCATGTTCTTTTGATCCTTTTTTGTCAAATTTCTTTTTTAATTTTATCATAAACGATCGCTATGTGTGAAAACGTTCGCAAATGCAAAATAAATCGTAATCCTTTCGCTTCTAGCACGGTATAGCTAATATTACAGTACCGCCCCTGTTCCAGCAGCAGCCTTTTGGTAAACAGAGCAGAGCAACAGCTATTCGCGCCTATCGTAATGATCTGTTCTGCTGCAGCCATCGTTTTGCGTCCAGACCAGCATATCAGCCGTGCCTCATTAAAAAAGCTCAGCCGTTTAAGCGACTGAGCTTTTGGATTATTTAGTCGGGAACTTCAGCGTGACGCCTTTTAATTCAGGTGCATCGGTCGTGTATTGATCCAGCGTTGATTGGTTGTTGTTTTGACTCTTCAAGCTGGTCTTGCTCTTCTTTTGCGCCTGTTTAAGCTGTTTCAAGCCATTCTTCAGCGTGTACGAGTAGCTCTTCTTGTTGACCGTCTTAAAGCCTTTCAGTTTGTAGAAACGCAGCAGGTCGCCATTGACGACTTTATCAGACAGACCAAGATCCGTCGTGACATACTTTTGAATCTTGGCAAACTCGGCTTTCTGGGCCTTGGTTGGCGACTTGATCTCCTTGCCGCTGCTGGTGTAGTAGTAATCCCCATTGTACTTGGTGTACTTGTTGGTTACCCAGTCACCATTTCTAAACGGCACGATCTGGTTGCGGTTCTTAGAAAGCAGGTCTTGACCAAACTGAACGTATTTATTGGAACTGATGCCCAATAGATCCTCAATGGTTGGCAGAACGTCGATTTCACCACCATAAGTATGGTTGACGCCACCCTTTAAGCCTTCCATGTTGATCATGAACGGTACTTTCTGGAACATTGCCAAGTCATAATTGTCGACTGACTTCTTGCCCAAGATCTGAGCAATAGCTGCCTTGTGGTTGTTGGAGATTCCATAATGGTCACCATACAGAACCAGCATCGTATTCTTGCGCAGGCCAGTTGAATCCAGGTAGTTGAGCAGTTCGCCAACTGATTCATCCAGGTAGCGCGCAGTCTGGACATAATGATCAACCGTACTGTCACCGGTATTCCATGACTTGATTGAAGTATTTTTCTTGTCAATGATGTAAGGATAGTGGTTCGAGACCGTAATCAGCTTAGCATAGAATGGCTGTGGCAGCTGTTCCAGATAGTATGCGGATTCCTTTAAGAACAGCTTGTCTTTGACCCCATAACCCATGTCCTCATCCTTAACCTTTGGCAGATAGTCCTTGCTAAAGAAGTACTGGTAGCCAAAGCTCTTGTAGGCATTGTCACGGTTCCAGAAACTAGGCACGTCACCATGGAATGAGGCCGTAGTGTAGCCCAGCTTTTGTTCCAACAGAGCTGGCGCCGACTGGAACGTGTTGGTCGTCCCGTCAGTAACCATGGCCGAACCTTCTGGCAGACCATACAGCGAGTTTTCCAACATCAATTCTGCATCGGCTGTCTTCCCTTGACCAACCTGGTTGAAGAAGTTGTCAAACGAAATCGTATCGCTGGCATGGTAAAGCTTGTTTAAGTTTGGCGTAACCTCTTCACCTTTCCACTTGTAATCGATCATAAACTGCTGGAAGCTTTCCAAGTGGATGATGATGATGTTTTTGCCTTTTGCCTGCCCATAATATTCAATATTTGGCGAAGCATAGTTTTTCTTTAAGAACTTCAAGACTGGCTTGATGTCATTGCTGTTGGCCTTAGCCTTAACCGCACTGTTATGGGTGGTCTTGACGCCATCATAGATCGTATAAGCCTGCAGTCCCAAGTATTTGACGATGTAGTTGTTGTCAAAAGTCCGCGTCAACAGCTGCGGGCGATCCTTTTCTGCCATGGCCAGGTTAGCACCAAACAGCACGAAGCCAATCATCGTAATCGTCATTGCATAGCGAACCTTAAAGTAACGCATATCAATCCGAATAAAATGCGCAGCCAGCAGAACGATCAAGATGATCACATCAGCGTAAACCAAAAAGTCGGTTGGCTTAATGATACCCATCAGACTCTTGCCCAGATTGTTTGATGCCGCTCCAGAACCTTTGATGATGTTAAAGGTAATAAAGTCGGAAAATTCTCGGTAATAGAGAATATTGGCAAACAGCCAGGTCGAAAGCAGAAAATTAATTAAGATCATCAGCCAGTATGAAAGCCGACCGCGGAAATAAAGCGCGATGCCTAAAAAGACCAGAGCCCCAGGCAAGGTGTTAAACGCCAGCAAAAACTGCTGCATACTGTCGGAAATCCCCAAGTTGAACTTGGTTTTATAAGCCCAGTAACTCTTAATCGCAAACAAGAGCACCGTGAGAAGAAAGAAGCCCAGCTTGGTGTTCAAGCCACGCCTTATCTTCTGCAACGCTGTTTTCATAATCTTTCCTCCATCAAAAAATATCAACATTAGGTATCATACAATAAAAGATCCCTAGTCGTTACGATTATTCAACGTTTTTTAACAAATGTTTGGAATTTTTTTGCATCTCAGCTTAATTGATTGCAGCCGACTTAACTGATTGGTGTTTACAAGCCCGCCTGACCATCATTAAATTTGAAGATTCTATGATAAACGATCCGTCAGTTCATACTCTTGACTCGGCACATCGGCAAACAGCTGACTGGCCTGCCCCACGCTGACGATCGTCAAATCATGCATCGCCCGTGAACAGATCGTGTAAAGCAGCTGCCGCTCACTGTCGCCATGATACTTTTGGTCGTTGGCATCCCAGACGATTACCGCGTCAAACTCAAGCCCTTTGGCCAGGTATGAAGGTACGACCAGCACACCATCAACCAGCCGCTGATTTTCAGTGCGGATCAAGGTTGCCTTAACGCCCTGCTCAGCCAGCAGCTGATAGATCTGTTCACTGTCAGCCAGGGTCTTACCGATAATGGCAACTGCATCATGCTGTTCTTGATAGTCTTTTAGAACCGCGACAACCTGTGCAACGGCATCGTTTAGATTTGTCAGCTGGTAGATGCTTGGCCGCTTGCCTTGACGCTCAAAGGCCTCGATTTTTTCGCCATCTTTGAGAATATGCTTGGTAAAATCGGTAATCTGTTTAGTTGAGCGATATGACTTGGTCAGCTGTACTACTTTCGTCTTTTCGGGATCAAACATCGTACCCAGCTGCCGCAGCAATTGCCGACTGTTGGCGCCCGTAAAGATTGCCTGGTTAAGGTCTCCCAGCAGCGTAAAGCGGGCATTGGGGAAACTGAACTTAAGATAGGCCAGCTGGAAGGCGTCATAGTCTTGAACCTCATCGACAAAGACATAGCGAATATCACGTTCGCCGCGCTTACCCGTCAGCAGATCATACAAATAGAGATAGATTGAGATGCCGGCAGCACTGATCTGCCGTTCTTTCAGATCCTGCGTGGTTTTTTCGATAAATGCCAACCACTGCTGCTCGGTCAAATCAAACTTCTGCAGATCAACCATCTTTGGCAAGGCCTTTAAAAACAGCAGATACTGTGCATTGATGTTGATCCACATGTTATGACGAATCGCTCGATGAATCGGCGCGAACTCCTTTAAAACGATCTGCTTGGCATAGAAGTTGTATTCCTGCTTGTCTGATTCAAACTCGCGCGGCCGATTGTTCATCATCGCGTCCATCTGCTCTTTGCTGAGACTTTGGACGGCTGCTTCTGCCCATTTTGAGCGCATGGCCCCGCCAACTCGGCTTCTCAGCTGATGATCCAGCGCATCTTTGGTCGCATCCAGACGATTGCCCAGGTTATAGTTGCGATTGAATGAGTAATAGATCGTCTTGATTTGTTCCTTGGTAAAAAACGGCTTGCCATGAAACATCAGATTCCGAAAGCGCAGGCCCCGCTGACCAAGCGCCCTGGCATAGGCACCAACTGCTTTAAAGCTGCTTAAGCTCGTCAATAGGCGATTGATGTTTTGATCGACTGTTGCCTGACTGCTTTCAAAGCGCTGCTGGAGCGTCTGAACGTGCAGTCTTGGCACCCGCCGATTAACGTATTGGAAGTAGGTCATTTGAACCATATTGTGCTCGCCCAGTTCTGGCAGCACCTGATCAATATAGTCGTTGAACAGTTGGTTGGGGCTGAACAAGACCACCTGGCTGGCCGTTAGATTGCCGCGATAACGATACAGCAGCCAAGCCACGCGCTGTAAAACGGCAGCCGTCTTGCCAGAACCAGCCGCTCCTTGAACAAACAGCAATTCATCTTTGGCATCCCGAATGATTTCGTTTTGCGTTTTTTGAATCGTCGTTACGATACTCTTCATCTTGGTGCTGGAGTGTGTTCCCAAGGCACTCAGCAGCATCTGATCGGTTACGGCCTCATCGGTATCATAAAGCGTGACGATCGTGCCATCCTCAATCTGGAACTGGCGCTTGAGTCTGACATCGACCTCCTGCTTGCCAACGGGGGTTTCATAAGTGACCGGTCCAAGCTTGCCATCATAATAGATTGAAGAGATCGGTGCCCGCCAGTCATATACCAGAAAGTGGTCCAGACGATCAGAGAACGAGGCCAGGCCAATATAAATGGTTTCAGGTTTTTGCGCACCTTTTTCCAAAAAGTCGATGCGGGCAAAATATGGTTTGGCTTCCAAGCGCTTCAGCGTGCTCAAACGATCGGCGGCATGCTGCCAGCTGTTTTCCCGCTCGTCAAGCATCTGCTGCTGGGCGCGAACCGACATGGCCGTATCCATCATCCCCGAATAAGTCGTGGTATTCATGTGGATATCATTGAACTGCTTGCTTAGGCCCTTCACATCCCGTTTGGCGTTTTCAATCGTGCCGCTGGCTTTTTCCTCAGCCTTGCGAACTTCTTTAACGACATGCTCCAAATGATGCTGTTCGTATTGTTGGATTGATTCTGTCAAACTCGAACATCCTTCCTGTCTTGAAAATCTAATCTTAGAATTATAACATTTTTTGCGCCGCGATTCCGTTATTAAGACTTGTCCGCATAAGGTTTGCTTAACTTATCGCCATCAGTCTGGTTTAGATGGTCACAAAATACTAGAATGATCTCAAAAGCTGATTTGAAGGTGGAAGCAATGGCTAAGCTCTTGTATGCTTCGACGCATATTCCTCAAGTGGTCCTCCCTTTGTTCAATTCACTGGGAAACTGGACCTACGTCATATTATTTAGCCTGATCTTTATGGAGACTGGTCTGGTTGTTTTTCCTTGGCTGCCGGGACAGTCGCTGATTTTTGTCACGTCTTCGTTTGCTGCTTTGCACGGTGCCGAGGTCAAGATGAGCATTTTAGTACCCGGCTTTTTTATCGCGGCCGTGCTGGGCGACACGCTTAACTATCTGATCGGTACCCGCTTGATCAAATGGCCCTGGCTCAAGCGGCGGCTGGCTGGTCCGACTATGGCGAAAGCCCAGCTGTTTTTCAGCAGATATGGTTTGCGTGCGATCATCTTTGGGCGTTTCGTCCCGCTGATCCGCACCTTTGTCCCATTGATTTCTGGAATTGCCAAATACCGCTTTGGCCGCTTTATGCTTGGCAATGTCTTGGGCGTGGCCATCTGGGTAGTCTCCGGCGCGCTGGCGGGATATTATCTTGGCAGCATTCCATTTGTACAGGCCCATTTTTCAACGCTGCTGCTGGGTCTGGTCATCTGCGGATCTTTGCCAGCCGTCTTTTTCAATCTCGTTAAACGGATCCGCCGGCATATTATTGAACGCAACCTCTAACGCAATTTCGTACAATTTACCGTGGAATAATGGTAAACTGAATACTAAACAACGTACAGAATAATGGAGGTTTTTTCCCTTGGCAGTAAATGTTTATTTCGTTCGACACGGTCAGACCTACTTGAACCTGTTCCACAAATATCAAGGCTGGTCAGATGCACCGCTGACCGAAAAAGGTATTGAAGACGGCAAGCGCGTGGGCAAGGCTTTGGCCAAGATCGACTTTGACTATCTTTTCTGCAGCGATATGCGACGGACGGTTAAAACCGCAGAACTGCTGGCGGCCAGCCATCCTACCAAGATCGTTCATCCAGAGCCAGATCCAGCCTTTCGGGAAGTCTTTTTCGGCTTTTTTGAAGGCGAGGACACGGCTACGGCTTCCATGAACATTGGTCTTTGCCGTTCCTATGACGAGTTGGTCAGCAAGTATTCTGTTGAAAAGGCGCGCGATATCACCAAAGCTGCTGACCCATTCCATCTGGCTGAAAACGATGCCGAATTCTGGCAGCGCATGGACAAAGGTTTGGACCGGCTGCGCAATCTTCCCGATGGCAGTACCGCCGTCGTTGTTTCTCATGGTGCAGCCATTCGCTCAATCGTCAGCCGCTATGCCAAAGACAAGACCCTGGCCAACGATGCCCCCGTCAATGGCAGTATCACAAAACTTTCCTTGACCCCAGATCAAACCGAGATCGTCTTTTACAACCAACTGAGCTTGTCTGAATAAAACCTTGCTAAAAGGGGGAACTTTCTGTTAATGGACACTAATATACAAAGTGCTGAACCAGTAATTATCATTGGCCTTAATATGGACCAGGAAGATTATGAGTATTCCATGGAAGAATTGGCAGCCTTGGCCGAAGCCAACCAAATGGAAGTCATTGATCGTTTAGACCAAGCCTTGGATTGGCCTAATCCAGCGACCTACTTTGGCTCCGGTAAAGTAGAAGAGCTGCGTCACCTGGCCGAAGCTGAAGAAGTCGCCACGGTAATCGCCAATGACGAACTGACGCCAAGTCAACTGCAGAACCTAGCTGATCAAACCGGTGTCCGGATTTTGGATCGGACTGCCTTGATTCTGGAAATCTTTGCCAAGCGCGCGCAAAGTCGTGAAGCCAAGATTCAAGTCGAGATTGCCCAGCTTCAGTACCAATTGCCGCGTCTGCAGACGGCTGCCAATCAGCGGCTTGACCAGCAGACTGGTGGCGGATCTGGCTTTACCAACCGTGGTGCCGGTGAAACCAAGCTGGAAATGAATCGGCGGACCATCAACCATAAAATCAGTCATTTGCGGGCTGAACTCAAAGAAATCGCCAAATCTGAGGACGTTAAACGGGCTAAGCGAGAAAAAAGCGATACGCCAACAGCTGCCTTGGTTGGCTATACCAATGCCGGCAAATCGACCATTATGAATCAGCTGGTCAGTCGTTTCGGGGTTTCTGAAGAAAAGCAGGTTTTTGAAAAGAACATGCTTTTTGCCACTCTGGATACCAGCGTGCGTCAATTAACACTGCCCGATCAAAAACGCTTTTTGCTCAGTGATACGGTTGGTTTTGTCAGCAAACTGCCTACTCATCTGATCGAAGCCTTTAAATCAACCTTGGCGGAAGCTGCCAGTGCTGATCTGCTCATCCAGGTAATCGACTATTCCGACCCTAATTATGAAGCCATGATGCGCACGACCGAAAAGACGCTCAAACAGATTGGCATTGAAAACATCCCAATGCTGTACGTCTTTAATAAAGCTGACCAGACCGAGTTTGAATATCCAGTCATGGAAGGCGATAACCGGATTATTATCTCAGCCAAGGATGATGAATCCATTCAGCTCTTGGTCCAGGCCTTGCGTCGTCATCTTTTCAAAGACTACGTACAGACTGAGCTGCTGATTCCATTTGCCGATGGACGAACGGTTTCCTACATCAATGAAAACTGCAATATCTTAGAGACGGAATATCTCAACAACGGTACGCGGCTCAAAGTCGAGATGTCACCGCAAGATTTTGCCCGCTTTGAACGCTACGTCATTAAAAATTAAAAAAATCTGGCATCGACTGCATCGATGTCAGATTTTTTTCTTGAAACATTTAGTTTAAACCATCGTGTTCCAATCGATCCGAAAGATTGTGCATTGACTGCTTAACAAAATCAATAACGTCTTGCTGCGGAACCTCATAGTTATTTTGCCGCCACCAATAAAAGGCCCCCAGAATCGAACCACTCAAAATATAAGCCAGCATTTCTGGGTTCTTTGAGTTTCGCAAAGCCGTAACGATCGTGTCCTGATTTTCAGGATCATGACGCTGCCGCAGCAGAATCTCACTGACGATCTTCATAATCTCGCCGTACAAAGAGCTTTGCGAGCTGCTATCGGCTAGATTGCGGAAGATGTCACGATTGTCGCTGACATACTTGATCAAGATTTCAACAAATTCATCCTCATTGCGATCTGACTGATCAATCAAGATGTTCAAGCGCGTACTGATCGTCTGTTCCAGCAGATCATACTTATCATGAAAGTAACGATAAAAGCTGCTTCGATGCAACAGTGCCTCATTACAAATTTGATCGATTGTCAAATGTCCAAACTGGTGAGTCTTTAATAAGCTTTCCAGAGCATTTTGGAAATCTCGAACTGTTCGATTCATTTTCATTAAAATTGGCCTTTCTATTTTGAGATTATACTTAGATTATAAAACGTTGCTTTATGATACAAAACATCTTTCTTAGTATTATAGTTCTTTTAAAAGACAGTTCAATTAATATGTTTTCTTGATTTGTCTTATTTTTGGTATTTTTAATCACAAACTAGCGAAATATGGTACAATCTTTTTATGAAAACGTTTGCTTTTTAAGAGGTGGATTTAATTATGGAAATTAAAGAAAGCAGTTTCGGTACTTTTGAAGGACAAGAAGTCAAAAAATACACGCTTATCAACGATCAGGACATGCAGGTCAGCGTTTTAAACTATGCCGGTCTGTTACAGGAAATCTCGGTTCCAGGCAAAGACGGCAAGCGCGTCAACCTGGTTTTAAGCGCAGCCGACATTGAGCACTTTACTGACAACGGCATGTGCAACAACCGAGTGATTGGCCGTGTTGCCGGACGTCTGGCTAAGGGCGAGTTTACGATCGATGGTCAGGAGTATCACGTCGACACTAATGAAAACGGCAATACGCTTCATGGTGGCCCGAATGGTTTAGGCAACCAGTTCTTTGAAGCCGAAACCGTTACGACGCCAAATACCGTTAAAGTTGTCTTAACCAAGACCATGACGCCTGAAATCGACTCTTTCCCAGGCAATGAGAAAGTTACGGTTACCTACTCACTGAGCAATGACAACCGTGTCGTAATCGATCTGGATGGCGAAACGGATGCCAACACGCTGTTCAACCCAACCGTTCACACCTACTTCAACCTTGGCGATTCTGACGTGGCAACCGTTGAAGATCAAGTATTACAGGTTAACTCCAAGTTCCACTTAGACGTTGACGATGAAAAGATTCCAACTGGCAAAAAGCTCGTAAATGCCGGCACGCCATTTGATTTCCAGACTCCTCGTCGTTTGGGCGATGCGCTCAATGAAATGAAGAGTACTAAAGAAGGCGGTTTTGATGACATCTGGCAGGTTGAACCAAGCACGAACGTCAACCACGAACCAGTTGCCACGCTGTCTGACCCTGCCAGCGGCCGCAAGATGAAGCTGTACTCAGATCGCAATGGTCTGGTAATGTACACTGCCAATGGTATGGACAAGTCGCTCCAATTCAACCGGCCAAGTGCCTCATGGTGTGCGCTGGCAATGGAAGCCCAAACGCTTTCTGACACGCCTCACCATCCAGAATTTGGCGATATTACCCTGCGTCCTGGCAAGCCAGCTCACCACCGCATCGTTTACGCAATTGAATTTTAATCAAATCTGATATCAAAAACCGGCAGCCAGCAAGACAGGCTGTCGGTTTTGCTATAGAATAGGGTCTAAAACAAGGAGTTGATCGATTAATGAGAATCAACGTTTTGCAGCACACCCCCAACGAAGGACCTGGCGTAATCAGTGAATGGGCCCACCAGCGCGGCCACGAGATCTACGTCTATCATCCTGCCCAGTTCAACAAGCTGCCCACGGCTGATGAAACCGATATGCTGGTCATCTTAGGCGGTCCGATGAGTCCTAACGATGATCTGCCCTGGATTGCAAAAGAGCGGCAATTGATCAAAGAACTGCTGGCCCAGGACAAGCCAATGTTTGGTGCCTGCTTTGGCGGACAGCAGCTGGCAATGACTTTGGGCGCCACGGTTAAAGACGCGCCCGTTAAAGAAGTTGGCTGGGCTCCCGTCTTCTTAAAGAGCGATGTAATTCCTGACCTGCCTGAGGCATCTACCGTTCTGCACTGGCATCAGCAGATGTTTACCATTCCCAATGGCGCTCAGCTGCTCTACTCATCAGCCGGCTTAAAAGAACAGGGCTTTGTTTATGGCCATCGCGTTGTTGGGCTGCAGTTTCACTTTGAGCCACTGGCCGATAACGTCCGCGAGATCGTAGTCAATGATGGCGACTATGCAGCAGGATCAATTCTTAATCAGACCCCGGCTGAAATCATTGCTCATCCCGTGCCTAAAGAAAATACCGCGACCATGTTTAAGATTTTGGACTGGGTCAACGAATAGCCCACTGCCTTTCTTATCAAAATCATCAATGCATCAAAAAAGCTGTTGGTTAGCATAAACTAATCAACAGCTTTTGCTTTTAGCGTTTTTCTCGATCGCGATAGGCAACGTTGGCAACCAGGCCATACTGACCATCCATTAAGATCGTTGAGCCATTGCGACCGGCAATCTTATGCGGTCCACCCGTCACGAACAGATTGGCTAAATAGAGCTCGTATTGCTCGTGGGCAGTATGAATGTCCGTCAAACCGACCTTGGCAATATGACCGACCGCCAGTTTTTCCATTTGATTCAAGCCCATGTATATCTCAATTCGCCGCAGATGCTTGTCATGGTAGAGCTCAAAATAAGGCGGCGTCTGTTGCGAGTCAAGCGCATAGACCGGCTCACCCGTTGCAGTTTCTGCTACGATCTGACTGTCGCTTAAGCCATTATAATCCGCAGTAAAGATCCCGTCATCCAGCAGTTCTTGAACGACGTGCTGCAGATTATGCTGCTCGTGCTCATCAACCTCCACTTGGGCTGGAATGATATCCTGATGAGTAAAGTAGCCATTTGGCGCATTGTTGATGACGCGAGCATTGCGTTTTGGCTTGGCATCCTCAGCAGTGGGAACGACCCCGGTAATCTTTGAAAGCCAAGGCGACAAAAAGTCAAACCGTGAGTTGCGGTCTAGATAGTAGTAGACCGCGTTGATGTACAGACAATAGGTGATCAGAATCACGGCGAGGCAGTATAGCAGCCCCCGCACCCATGCATGGTTGATCAAAAGGCGCGTGGTAACGTAGATCAGGTACAGATCACCCAAAAAGGCAATGATAATGTAGATTCGATTTTTCAGCTTGGCATTGATATTAAAATATCCCAGCCAATGATTGATCATGTCTAGAAAACTAAGCACTGTCGCGATCCCCCTTATTGATTGGTGTCAGTCGTGGTTGTCGTCGTGCCAGTCGTCGAGTTGGTACCAGTCGAGTTATCAGTCGTCGTGCCGGTAGTCTGACTGGTGGTATTGGCCGATGAGCTGGTAGTGCCAGTACCAGCAGTCGTACCATTATCCGTAGTATTGTCGGTCGTTTTAGCTGATGAGGTCTTAGTCGTTGACTCCTCATCAACACTGCTGGCCTGATGACTGCTTTGCACATCCGGATCGCTTTCACTGCTTGGCTTTTTGCGATCACTGCTATGACTGCTGTCTTGATCATCTTTTTGACTGGTGCTCTGACTAGTCGATGAAGTGCTGACGATTTTAGCCCCTTCACTGGTATTGGTGGTTTTGTTGACCACCACGTTGGTAGTACCTAACGCCAAAACCAATGAAACCAGCGCAAATGGCGTCACAAACGGTGGTGTTTTCATTGCTTTTTTCTCTCCTTTTGTCGTCTGCTCTCTATCTTAGCGCAAAAATTGCCAGTGAGAGTTTGCGAAAAAAATAAGAATTGATGAATTTAATGCGAAGCCAGCTGACGACACTGAGCACATAATCCATACAGCTCAAAGCTATGTCCCGTAATCTCGGCGCCAGGCAACTGCTGAGTCAAAAAGTCCCAATCAATCGTTGGCAGCTGAATTTCCTGCACCCGACCGCAGCGCTGACAGATAAAGTGATGGTGATGCGATTCGTCACAGCGATACTTAACCACCATGCCGCCAGACTGCGAACTCAATTCAACCAGACCGATCTCCTGAAACTCTTCCAGATTACGATAGACCGTGTTATGGCTGGCACCAGGAAATGCCTGGCGCATATGCTTGTCAACCTCAGTAACACTGACATAGCGATCCGGATTGGCAACCAACAAATCAATCAGCGTTTTTCGCTGCTTGGTGACGCGCAGATGATTTTTCTGCAAGACTGCCATGGCTTGTGCTTTAGGATCCGTCATTTTTTCATCCGTCCTTTTTGAAATTATGATTTTAGCACATTTATCTTCAAATGTATCGGCTGAGCAATTGATCCAGTTTTTGCTGCGTCATTGCCCAATCATCATTGACAAGCTCAATTGCCTGACCCTTCAATTCTTGCGGCAGCGACAGATCACGCTGATATTCGCAGCTGTTGATCCGCGACTCAATTGCATCTGGGTGATCGCCTCTGATATGCAGACGCTCAAAAAGCTGCTGCGGATGGCTGACCGTCAAAAAGATTACGACGACCTGATCGCCCAACTTGGCTCGGTACGTCAGCGCTCCTTTGGTATCCAAAACGATCACGTCAAATTGATGATGCCGCCAGCCGCTTTCCAGACCCTCAATTGAAGAACCATACAGATGATGATCATATTCAACCTGTTCTAATAAATGCCGCTTTTGCATTGAGGAGCGCGTCTCAAAATAATAGTCGACGCCATCTTTTTCATTGGCTCGCGGCAAGCGTGTCGTATGCGTAATTACCTTGGCCATGTCGTATTTTTTTCTTAGATAGTTGGCCACCGTCGTTTTACCGGTTCCCGCCGCGCCAGTAATTACAAAAACCTTATGCTGCTGATCCATCATGCCTGCGTTAAATGAGCATTAACCTGATCCAGCAATTCTTTTAAGTTGTCATAGGTTAAGCGTTGGTGAGCATCTTGATAGTTGAACCAACCGGCATTCTTAATTTCTTCAGCCTGCAGATGCAGATCCTCATCCTTAGGCAGTGCGGCCGTGTAAAGCGTCATTTGCTTCCGGTTGCCGTTGGGCAGGTCGTATTCAGTGTAGACAGAAAAGCTGGTATCAATTGGCAGGACCAGACTGGTTTCTTCTTTAATCTCACGCTGCGCCGTTTCTAGGAGCGTTTCATCGCCCTCAACGTGACCTTTGGGGAAGCCCCAAAAATTACCTTCGTTTGTGCTTTGCAGCAGCAGGTATTCAATTTCTTGATCGTTATTTCGATAAACTACGGCACCGGCAGTCTTTTCAATTGCCATTTCCAAGCTCCTCCTTAATGCTTTTCTAATTGACTTTTAATGATTATGACATTATGATTATTACTGTCATTATGGCTTATTTTGTTCGGTAAATCCAATGATTATTTCGCAATTATTGCTCATTATCTTTGCCTATGATAAGCTATCACTTAAATTTATTAAGCTATTGGATATTATAACAAAGGTGGTTAAGGTCGGATGAGTTTAAATCTTTTTCGTAAAGAAAGCCTCTCACGCTACCTCAAAGCCGATAACAAATTCGTCAAGTCGCTATCGGCTGGCGATTTGATGGCCATGGGGATCGGTGCGGTCATTGGGACGGGGATCTTTATTTTACCTGGGACCGTGGCAGCCAACGATGCAGGGCCTGGCGTCTCACTGTCGTTTCTGGCGGCAGCGGTTGTCTGTGCTTTAGCGGGAATGTGCTATGCTGAGTTTTCTTCTGCCATGCCGGTTGCCGGTAGCGCCTATTCTTATGGTAACGTGGTCTACGGTGAATTTATCGGTTGGATCATGGGCTGGGCGTTGGTATTGGAATACATGCTGGCAGTCGCCTCAGTTTCAACCGGCTGGGCAGCCTACTTCAATTCACTGCTGGCCAGCTGTGGAATCAACATCCCCAAAGCACTGTCTGGTCCTTTTGATCCTGCACATGGCACCTATGTCAACATTGTAGCAATCATCATCGTTTTACTGATTACCTGGATGCTTTCATTTGGAATGACTTCATCGGTTCGGATCAACAACATTGCCATCGCGATCAAGATTGCAATCATCGTTGCCTTCATCGTTGTTGGGGCCTTCTTCATCAAGAAAGCCAACTACCAGCCATTCCTTCCATATGGTATGCATGGGGTCTTCAAGGGGGCAACGACGGTCTTCTTTGCCTTTTTGGGCTTTGACTGTATCTCAAGCTCAGCTGCCGAAGTCAAGAATCCGCAAAAGAACATGCCAATCGGAATTATCGGGACACTTTTGGTCGCTGCCGTGCTTTACATGGGCGTTTCAATCGTCTTGACTGGGATGGTTAAGTATACCAAGCTTGACGTTGCCAATCCGGTTGCCTTTGCGCTGCAGGCCGTTCACCAAGACTGGCTGGCTGCCCTGCTTTCAATTGGAGCACTGATTGGGATGGCAACCATGATGTTTACCATGATCTACTCTTCATCCCGTTTGATCTACTCTATCAGTCGTGACGGTCTCTTGCCATCATTTTTGAACAAGCTGGATGCTAAGACCAGCACGCCGAAGATCTCACTTTGGATCGTCGCAGCGATTATCGCCGTCATGGGGGGGCTGGTTTCCCTGGATCGGCTGACTGATCTGGTTAATATCGGTACATTGCTGGCATTTACGCTGGTTTCATTTGGGATCATTCCATTGCGTAAGCGCAGGGACATCGGCAACCAAGGCGGCTTCCGCGTTCCTTGGTTCCCCGTTTTGCCAATCGTTTCCGGCTGTGCCTGCCTGTTCATGATGTCGTTCCTTTCTCTTGATACTTGGATTGGAGCCGGCATCTGGTTCTTGATTGGTCTGGCGCTTTACTTTGGCTACGGCTATCGTCACAGCAAGCTGGCCACTGAAGAATAAACATCAATCAAAAAAGCTGATCGAAATTTTTCGGTCAGCTTTTTAGTTACTTTTTAAACATCTTAAATTCCAAGAACAGGTCATTATAGGTGCCAATGTCTTTTAATGGCAAGTCATGATAAACCTGCAGATGCTTCATTGTTTGTTTTGGCGGATAGAAAGCCTGGTTGCTGGTAACGCTCTTTGGCAGATACTTTTTGGCAGCCTTATTTGGCGTTGCATAGCCGATATATTCAGCATTTTGCGCGGCATTCTTGGGATCCAGCATGAAATTCAAGAATGCATAGGCTGCTTTTTTGTTTTTAGCCGTTTTGGGAATCACCATGTTGTCAAACCAGATGTTGCTGCCCTCGCTTGGTACGAGGTAGTGGAGATGTGAATTGACACTGATCATTTCACTGGCTTCCCCAGAATAGGTAATGCCGACTGCCGCTTCGTTTTGTTCCATGTACATCTTCATTTCATCGGCAATTACGGCCTTGATGTTGGGCGTCAGCTGATCAAGCTTATCAGCGGCTTCACGTAATTCCTTGGCGTTGGTCGTGTTGACGGAATGATGCTGAGTGATCAGTGCCACTGCCATCGCATCACGGGCACTGTCGATCATCATGATATTGTTTTTGAGCTTAGGTGACCAAAGCTGGCGCCAATGCGAGACATCTTTACGACTCACCTTTTGATCATTATAGACTATCCCCAACGTCCCCCAGAAATATGGAATTGAATAGCGATTATGCCGATCGAACGACAGATTTAAAAACTGCGGATCGATATATTTGAGGTTCGGCAGCTTGCGATGATCAATCGGCTCTAACAGATGCTCTTTTTTCATTCGCTGAATGGTGTATTCACTTGGAACGGCAATATCATAATGCGTACCGCCCTGGCGAATCTTGGTCAGCATCGCCTCATTGCTGTCAAAAGTCTCATAATCGACATGATAGCCGGTCTCATGCTCGAACTTGGTAATCAGCTGGGGATCAATGTAGTCGCCCCAGTTATAGATCGTCAAGGTTTTATTGCCGCCATCGTTTGCTTTTTGGTTTAGCAGCTTATTGCACCCAAACAGCGCACCGCACAGCAGCAGGATGCCAATGGCAAAGCTCAGCAGTTTTTTCATTGGACATCACCTTCTTTAACCGTTACGATCTGATTTTTGCGGCTGCTGCCATGCTTGCTGATAAAGTAGTAGCCGATTACCAGCGCCAATGATACTAAGAACATCAAAGTCGAAAGCGCGTTGATCTCCAAGTCAATGCCTTGTCGCGCCCTGGAATAGATTTCAACTGACAGCGTCGAAAAACCATTGCCAGTTACAAAAAAAGTTACTGCAAAGTCGTCCAGTGAGTAGGTAAAGGCCATAAAGTATCCCGACATGATTCCTGGAGCAATCGCCGGCAGCATTACTCGCGTCAATGACTGCCATGGACTGGCCCCTAGATCCGCGGCTGCATCCAGCAGAGTGGGCGAAAGTTCATCGATTTTGGGCAGAACCATCAAAACCACAATCGGAATCGAAAAAGCAATATGGCTGAGCAAAACGGACCAAAAACCAAGCTTCATGCCAATCACCGTAAACAGAATCAAGAAACTGGCCCCAATAATAACGTCTGGTGAAACCATCAAAACATTATTAAACGAAAGCAGGGTGTTCCGCATGGCATTCTTGGTTCGCTTAATCGCCAGCGCCCCCATCGTTCCGATAATCGTCGCCAAAAGCGCTGACAGCAAGGCAACGATCAGCGTATTGATCACAATGGTAATCATTCGCGTATCTTGCAACAGCGTCTGATAGTGCGTCCATGAAAAGCCTTGATACTTTTCCATCGTTTTGCCAGAACTGAATGAAAAGCCAACCAGATAAAGAATCGGCAAATATAAAATAATAAAAACGATTACTAAATAGATCGCGCCCCAGTTGATTTTATGCTTCATTTAGCACGACCCCCCTTTTTCTTTTGCCGATCACCAGTTGCAAACATCACGATGAACATGGCAATGATCAATACCACACCGATCGTTGAACCCATGCCCCAGTTCTGCGTTGTCAAGAAATGCTCTTCAATTGCCGTCCCTAGAGTAATTACACGATTGCCGCCAATCAGACGCGTAATCATGAACAAGGAAAGCGATGGAATAAAGACTGCCTGTACCCCGGCCTTAACCCCAGACATCGTCAATGGCAGCTCAACGTGCATAAACGTCTGCCAAGAGCTGGCGCCCAGGTCACGACTGGCATTGATCAACGAAGAATCGATCTCGGCCAGTGAGTTAAAGATTGGCAGAATCATAAACGGGATCTCAATGTAGGCCGCGACAAAAACAAAGCTGGCATCAGTAAACAGAATCTGGTGGCTGCCCAGACCGACAAACCGCAAAAACTGATTGATCGAACCGTTTTGACTAAACAGTCCGATAAAGGCATAGGTCTTCAAAAGCAGGTTGATCCAAGTTGGCAAAATGACCAGTAGCAGCCAAAACTGACGATTCGGTAGCCGGTTGATCACATACGCTGCCGGATAGCTGATCAAAAGCGTGATCAGCGTGATCAAAAACGCGTACCAGACCGAATTGAACGTCATCCTTAAATAAACATTGGAAGTCAGGTAGCTCTGATAGTTGCCAAACGTGAACTGGCCGTTGATGTTAAAAAAGGATTGATAAAGAATCAAGACCAACGGCGCCACGACAAACAGTACAATCCACAATGCATAGGGAACGACAAACCAGATTTTTTGCTGTTTCAACGTTCATCCTCCTCATCATCACTTTCGTAACTGTCCAACCGTGCATCAAAGGCCGCTTCGGTTTCATGATAGCGCATGATGTGGATGTCTTCGGGATCAAACGTGATGCCGACTTTTTCACCCACTTTCGTTTTATGAATCGAATTGATCTTCCATTCGTGTCCTTCCTCGTCATGAACCATGATCTGATAGTCAACACCCCGGAATAGCTGCGTATCGACCGTTGCAACCAGCTTTCCCTGATCAACGGTCGTAATATCCAGATCCTCGGGGCGCAAGACGGCTTCGACCTTTTCATTTGGCTTCATGCCGGCATCAACGCATCCGAAATCATGACCATTGATATTGACCAAAAAGTCTTTTTTCATAATCCCAGGGACAATGTTGCTCTCGCCAATAAAATCAGCCACAAAATGATTCAACGGCTCATCGTAGATATCAACCGGCGTACCGCTCTGCTGAATCATACCATCATTGATAATAAAGATCTGGTCGCTCATTGCCAGTGCTTCACCTTGGTCATGCGTGACAAAGATAAAGGTGATTCCCAAGCGGCGCTGCAAAGCCCGCAGTTCAGCCTGCATCTCCACTCGCAGCTTATGGTCAAGGGCAGAGAGCGCCTCATCCAACAGCAGCACTTTAGGACGATTGACGATCGCGCGAGCAATTGCAACCCGCTGCCGCTGACCACCAGACATTTCTGTGATTTCACGCTCGCCATAGCCGTCCAGCTGCACCATATGCAAAGCATCCTGTACTCGCTTGGCAATCTCTTCTTTGGGGATTCGTTTGATTTTTAAGCCAAACGCTACGTTTTCAGCAACGTTCATATGTGGAAAAAGCGCATAGTCTTGAAAGACCGTGTTTACTTGTCGTTGATTAGCAGGAATATCATTGATTCGCTGGCCGTCAAAAATAACGTCGCCACTGGTAGCATCGTCAAAACCAGCAATAATTCGCAGGATCGTAGTCTTTCCTGATCCTGAAGGGCCTAGCAGCGTGTAGAACTTACCGGCCTCAATCGTAAAGTTGATGTCGCGCAGCACAAGGTTATCATCATACTGCTTACTGACATGCCGAAATTCAATTACTTGATTGGTCACGATGTTCTCCTTTTCATCTTTTATTTCCGCGAATTTTTCACGATTACAGCAAACTCAATTATACGCCAAAAGATACTTATCTGTCGCCTTTCAGAGCAAATTAATTAGATTAGGTTTCACGTGGAACATGCTGGTTTGGCAAATCATCCGCTGACTGATTATTTTAGTGTTGATTTATGTTTTTAAAAGTTTTTATTATTTTGATAGCTTTTCATTCAAGATGAGTTATCCTATAAAAGCTGATTATAAATGAATAATTTTTCGGTAAGAATTTTATTTTAGGGAGAGAAAAGAATTGAAAAAATCCATTGTTATCACCTCTGCCTTAGTGTCATGCTTCCTGCTGACCGCGTGCGGCAGTCAATCGTCATCCAGTAAAGAATCAAGCAGTACGGCAGCCCAAAGCAGCACCGCCAAGTCATCATCATCCAAAAAGTTCAGTCAGTCTGACAGCCAGATTCAAAAAGCGAGTAGTAGCTCAGACAGTTCCACCACAGCTTCCAGTACTGCCAAAACAGCCAAAGTAGATGATAAAACGACCGGTGTCATGCTGGCACTCTTGGTTGAGCCTGACTGGTTCAAAGAATATATTGGCAATGATTTCTTCTGCTACAGTCCAGCCGGCGAGAATCCAATCAATGACGCGGTTGCCGACTACAGCTACCTTACCGCAAACGGCGATCCAACCAGTTTTCTTTACTACAAGGTTAACGGCAATACCGTTACCTACAAGATGTGGGAAGTCAGTGATTCAGAAAGCGTAGCGGATGGTCATTTTGAAATCAGGACCGTTTCCCTCTCAAATCTAGAAAAAGACTACTACGTCACTCAGAGTCAAAAAGATGAGGTTAACGGCTATGTCAGCCAGTTAAGAAGCGAATCCGACTATCTTAATCAGAATTAATAGTCTTCAATCAGCGCGTTAGCTTACATGGCGCGCTTTTTGAGTACGCAAAAAGCCGTGACCCAGTGAGGATCGCGACCTTTACTCTAGATATTCAGTTTGAAATGGCAGCAATTAGATGAATTGAATCCCGCCATCGATTTGAACGGCTTGACCAGTCATGTAGTCGGACTTGGTTGATGCCAGCCAGGATACATAGTTGGCCACGTCAGCAGGCGTTTCAACCCGCCCCAGCGTGATGGCGCCAGAGTACTTCTTAAGGTAATCGCCCTTGTTGCCACCCCATGCTTCAACCATCTTTTCATCAATGTAGTCCCACATGTCAGTGCCAACGATACCTGGGCAGTAGGCGTTGACCGTGATGTGCTCACGACCAAGTTCCTTAGCAGCAGCCTGCGTCAAGCCACGAATGGCAAACTTGGATGCAGAGTAGGCACCCAGCATGTCAAAGGCAATGTGACCGGCGATACTGGAGGCGTTGATAATCTTGCGGATCTTGTCGCCATCGTCCTGCTTGCGGAATTGAGCAGCGGCGGCCTGCATCCCAAACAGTACTGAGTAGACGTTGACATGGAAGATCTCGTCCATGTCAGCTTCGGTTTCATCCTTGAGCAGCTTGATCTGAGCAATTCCGGCATTATTTACGTATGTGTCCAGACGGCCGAAGTTGTCAACAGCAGCCTTAACGAAACGTTCGTGGCTTTCTTTCTTGGATGCATCGCCGGCTACAGATACGACCTTGCCTTCGTACCCTTGAGCCTTCAGTTCTTCAACGGCTTTCTTGCCGGCTTCTTCATTGCGGTTGGCGATTACGACATAATAACCGTCCTTAAGCAGCTGATCCGTAATTCCGCGGCCAATCCCACGGTCTCCACCAGTAACGACCGCAACGCGTTTTTCTTCAGTCATATCATTACCTCCATTTTTACAAACCAAATATGTAACAAGTTCATCTTATCACTAAAGAAAGCGCTTGATCAATTAATTTGTATACAAAATCACAAGCGGTAACCTTTATAAATGCCGTGTATTTCCTTGATTTTTCAACTTGCAAAACGACAAATGGGACGTTCACGGATATCATTAATGAATATTTGCACATAAATCAACCAACTCCTCCTAATGAAATGAGATATAATTTGGCTGAATTCAAATTTTATAAGTAAGAGGGCAGTGCTGGTGATTAGCAATGATGAAAAGAAAAAAATTTTCATCGGCGCTGGGCAATTACGGCGTTCATCGCTGTCATCTTTATCACTGCTATGGAGTTATGGTCGATTGTCTTTGCCATCTTTTTTATGTTTCTGGTAATTGTTCTTATTTTTTGGTTCTTTGAATGGATTACCGGCGCGGATCTTGACAGCCATAACGTTGACGAGATGAATAAAAAACGTAAAGAAGAAGGATTGCCGCCAGCCCCTTATCAAGATGAAGAGATGGACGATCATGATGATGTATCTGATACGCTATGGGACATCTATACTGCAGATCAGCTATCCCACCATCATCATGACGATTATGATGATGATTATAACGATAGATACTAAGAATTGAGATTTAAACCATCCCTTCTATGCTTCCATAAGTATGAATGACAATCCCCAAAATAACTGCAAGGTCCTGTACCCCTATATGATTTATGGCCTCATTGCGGAAATCTTCCGTGATGGGGCTGTTTTGCTTTTTTCTAGTTGCCTGTTGCTCAAGTCATAGAGCCGTCTCCCCTCCCTTATTTATTAACTGAAACTTGAAAGCACGAAAATAGACCGGAGCTCTGATGAGCTCTGGGT
>ERZ1643246.560-NODE-560-length-46956-cov-12.103580_pt1 | contig 46956 bp, 54 predicted proteins | sample MGYA00579265_ERZ1643246 | MGnify/ENA primary metagenome ERZ1643246 (study PRJEB29033, sample SAMEA4952261) | chicken gut metagenome | biome: Broiler Chicken; feature: Gastrointestinal Tract; material: Caecum | place: Ireland | collected 2018 | study: Broiler... | reverse complement strand
TTTGCATTGACAGAGTCCCCACACTGATCGTCTTTCGGGACGGGGAAGAGGTTGCACGCTGTACGGGGTATCAGCCCGAAGAGATCCTGGAATTGTGGCTGGATGCCAAGACGGAATAAAGGCAGTTCATGTTCATTGCGAACAGGATACACTCATGCAAGCGAACAAAGGGAATAAGCAGTCTGTAAATCCGACAAACTAACTCGCAGACAAAGTACAACAATCAAAAAATATCCGGGAAACAAAAGATCCGAGAAACAGGAGAAATAACATGGATTTCCAAAACGCATGGCGCTCCTTTGAGCGCGGAAAGTGGTCAAACGACGAAGTCGATGTACGCGACTTTATTCAGCGCAACTATACCCCTTACGAAGGGGACGCATCCTTTCTTGCGCCTGCGACCGAGGCGACAAAGGCGCTTTGGGCGCAGGTGATGGAGCTCACCCAAAAGGAACGGGAAAAGGGCGGCGTTTACGATGCCGATACCGAGATCGTCTCGCGCGTCAATTCGCACGGCGCGGGGTACTTCAATAAAGACCTTGAGAAGATCGTCGGACTTCAGACGGACGCACCGTTCAAGCGTTCTTTGCAGCCGTTCGGCGGAATCCGTATGGCGGAAGAGGCGCTCAAGATGTACGGCTATGAAATTTCGCCGCGCGTCAAGGAGATCTTTACAAAGTATCGCAAGACGCACAACGACGGCGTGTTCGATGCCTATACGCCCGAGATGCGCGTTGCGCGCCACGCACATATTCTGACGGGGCTTCCCGACACCTACGGCCGCGGCCGTATTATTGGTGACTATCGCCGCGTTGCGCTCTATGGCGTTGATTACCTCATCAAGAAGAAGCAAGAGGATAAGCTCCTGTTGGACGGCGACATGACGCCCGATAAGATCCGCGACCGCGAGGAGATTTCCGAGCAGATCAAGGCGCTCGGCCGTCTCAAGGAGATGGCGGCGGCATACGGATTCGATATTTCGCGTCCTGCCGAGACGGCACAGGAGGCCATTCAGTGGCTGTACTTCGGGTATCTTGGTGCCATCAAGGATCAGAACGGCGCCGCGATGTCCATCGGCAGAAACTCCACCTTCCTTGACATCTATATCCAGCGCGACCTCGACGAGGGCAAACTCACCGAGCAGGAGGCGCAGGAGCTCATCGATCACTTTGTCATGAAGCTGCGCGTCGTCAAGTTCATGCGCATCAAGGAGTACAACGAACTGTTCAGCGGCGATCCCACCTGGGTCACCGAATCCATCGGCGGCATGGGTGTGGACGGCAGAACGCTCGTCACCAAAAACAGCTTCCGAATTCTACACACCCTCATCAATCTCGGTCCCGCACCCGAGCCCAACCTCACGGTGCTCTGGTCCAAGCGTCTGCCCAAGAACTTCAAGACGTTCTGCGCCGAGATCTCCATCAAGACGTCCGCCATCCAGTACGAGAGCGACGATCTGATGCGTCCCGAGATGGGGGATGACTACTGCATCGCGTGCTGCGTCTCGAGTATGCGCGTGGGCAAGGATATGCAGTTCTTCGGTGCGCGCGCCAACCTTGCAAAGTGCCTTCTGTACGCCATCAACGGCGGCAAGGACGAGCTGGAAAAGGATAAATCGGGGAATCCCTTGCAGGTATCGCCCGCCTATGCGCCCATCCTCGGCGACGGACCGCTCGACTTTGAGGACGTCAAGGCGAAGTACACGCAGATGATGCGCTGGCTCGCGGGACTTTACGTCAACACGCTCAACGTCATCCACTATATGCATGACAAATACTGCTACGAGGCGCTCGAGATGGCACTTCATGATTCGCAGGTGCGCCGCTTCTTCGCAACGGGCATTGCGGGGCTCTCCTGCGCGGCGGATTCGCTTTCGGCGATCAAGTACGCCAAAGTATATCCCGTCCGCAACGAGAGCGGAATTGTCACCGATTTCAGGATCGAAGGCGACTATCCCAAGTACGGCAACAACGACGACCGCGCCGATGAGATCGCCGTCTGGCTCGTCAAGACGTTCATGGACTTCATCAAGAGCCACACGACCTATCGTGATTCGGTGCCCACCATGTCCATTCTCACGATCACGTCCAACGTCGTGTACGGCAAAAAGACGGGCAACACGCCCGACGGCAGAAGAGCAGGTCAGCCGCTCGCGCCCGGTGCAAACCCCATGCACGGCAGAGACTCCCACGGCGCGCTTGCTTCGCTCGAGTCAGTCGCAAAACTTCCCTATGACTACGCACGCGACGGAATTTCCAATACCTTCTCGGTCACGCCGCAGTCGCTCGGGAAAGAGGACCGCTGAGCGGAAAAATTCTTGCGATCGGAATAAATCTGCGCCGATCTGAAGCGGAGTAAAATTGAAAAGCATTCGATCACGGCGCAAAACAAAAAGTACGGAAAATAACTTTATCGCAATAAAAGCGAATTCGGAGGAAATCATTATGGCAAACGAGAGAGCGGAAAACCTTGTCAATATGCTGGACGCCTATGTAAGTGACGGCGGATATCACCTCAATGTCAACGTGTTCAATCGTGACACGCTGCTGGATGCGCAGAAGCATCCCGAAAAATACCCTCAGCTCACGGTCCGCGTGAGCGGATATGCCGTAAACTTCAACAAGCTGACCAAGGAACAGCAGGACGACGTCATCGCGCGCACCATTCACGAGAGCATGTAACATGGCAAGGCTTACCGAAGAGGAAAGACGCGCGCAGGAAGAGGCGCGCGCGCAAAGACGGCGCGAACAGCTTGAAAAGCACGCCGTGCCCTGTCCGCATTGCGGGAAAAGCGTGCTCGACCACATGACGCGCTGTCCCTATTGCGGAGGAGCGCTTGTTCCCAAGGGGTATGCGCCCATGGATGAGGCTAAAAAGCGCAAGATCCGCACGGTCGGCTATGCCGTCGGAACGGTTGTTGCGATCCTCGTGATTCTGCTTATCATCTTTTTTAAGTGAGACGATTGGAATTTGGCACAGCCCATGCAGGAAAACACAGGACTTTTTTAAGAAAAAATGCCGCTCTACCATGAGTAGAGCGGCATTTTTTTGGGTAGAACGTGGATTTTTTCGGATAGAAAGGTCAAAAAAAGGAGGAGAGCGGCGCGGGCGAAGAGTAGGTTGCCTTTTCTGTGGCGCCGGGCATATACTGTGAGCGTAACCGACGTACACGGCAAACACAAGGAGGCAGATCATGCAGGCAACTTTGACTGTTCCCGCCAAGGGGACGACGACCAAAGACGGAAAATTTTTCTCCTTTTATACCAAGGGCGAAGAGATCTTCAACGCCGTTTCGCACATTGTGGGCGGCGGGCTCGGAATTATATTCTGGATCGTCCTGTCGGTGCTCGCCTATCCCGACCCTGCATCCCTTACCGCTGTTTCGCTGTTCGGATTCGGCGCGGTGGCGCTTTATACCATGAGCGCGCTCTATCATTTCCTGCCTGACGGCAGGGCAAAGGGCGTATTCCGTATCTTTGACCATTGCACCATCTTTTTGCTGATCGCGGGGACCTACTCTCCTTTTTGTCTCATCGCGCTCGGCGGAACTGTGGCGGGCTGGATCGTCTTCGGGCTGCAGTGGGGGTGCGCTGCCATCGGAATTACGATGAACGCCATCGCCATGAACAATAGGGCGGTCAAGGGGGGCTCCATGGTGCTCTATGTGGTGATGGGCTGGATGGCGCTTGCCGTATTCAGACAGCTTTTTGCTTCCGTTTCCGCTGTTTCGCTCTGGCTTCTGCTCGCGGGCGGCATTGCCTATACTGTGGGCATCGTCTTTTTCGCACTCGGGAAAAAATTGCGCTGGTTTCATCCCGTCTGGCACCTGTTTGATATTGCAGGGACTGCGTTGCAGTTTGTCAGTATCCTTCTTTTGCTCGTGTAAGTGCAGAAAATACTTTGCATACTTGAAAATGGAGAGATTGCTTTTGCAGATGCGCGATTGGCGGAGATATTACTCATTTTCATATGCGGAACGAATAGCACCATTTTGAAGAGGGGAACAGGGCAAAGAAATAGATCGTCTGACGAGAAAAATGAGGGAAAAAAATCCTTTGTTTGATTGAGTTTGTGGATTCATAAGCGGGCGGGGCGTGCATGACGGCACGCCCCGCCCGCGACTTCGCTCCATGCTCCGCCCGAGCTTTGCCCGCGACTTCGCTCCTTGCCTCTCCCTCAGCTTCGCTCCATGCTCCGTCCGATATGCCGTCCGCTGTCTGGCCGACAAATTTTTCTTAAACTCTTGACAAAATGAAAAAAGTAAGGTATGATAGGCTCACAAATGGTTCAAGGAGGGACTTTATGAAAAAAGGGCTTTTGGCATTGACATCCGTGGCACTCACGGGCTGTATGTTGGTATGTTTTGCGGGATGCGGCGCTGTTTCCAAGGCAAAGAGCATCCGCGGCGAGGAAGTTACGGAGGACGTATGGAATTCCGCGATGGCACAGACGGCCGTATCCTCTCAGCAAAGCGCGTCTTTACCTGTTGCGACCGTTGCCGATGAAACGGCGCAGGCGCCCAATTTCAAAGTGGAATATGAGATGAAATACAAGGTCAACGTCAGCACGGAGGGCGTCAGCGTCGGGGAGACGCAGGTCGTCGAAGCCGGAAACGCAAGCATCGATATGTCGATGCAGGCGACGCTCGTTGTTGCGGACAACGCGGTACATATCACGTTGAGTTATGATTTCAAACTGGACGGTTCGGATAATCTGCTCAGCGCGATGGGGATGGAAAAGGCTCTTACGGGCAGCGGAAAGGCAGAGGCGTATATCTCCTATGCGAACGGCATGACGCTTGTCATCAAGGATGACGCGGGCAACTGGGTGAATGCCACGCTCAACAGCGATACGATCGCGGCAGCGGTGAAGATGGTCATCGAGAACAGTACGGATATGGCCGATCAGAGCGCTCTTGTCGGAGACTTTGCAGATTATCAGTACAGCGCCGATCAGAAGGGATATGTCGTTGCCGATGCGAGCGCGCAGATCTCTGCGGGCGACAGTGAACTTGGCGCTGCAGGTTCGGCAGTTTATAAGATCAAGGACAATCAGCTTGCTGCAATTTATGCCGATGCATCCATGGATATGAACCTGTCTGGCATCTCTGCGACGGGGTCGTCTCAGGTGGGGCTTGTCTATACATACGGCGGACAGAGCGTAACCGTTCCCACCGTTGGTTAAGGCAAAATTTTAGAGCGATAAGTAAACTTATGAAAAGGGCGCTTCCTTCAGGAAGCGCCCTTTTTTTTACGATTGGGTTTTTCATGATTGCGCTGTGAATAAGCGACCATTCGGGAAAAAAGCGTCCAAGAAAAAGCGCAGATGAAAATGAAGAAATTATTTTTTTGCTGCAAAAATTGATAAAAAATTTGTCTGCACAAAAAATTTTACAAAATCATTACAATTTTGTGGAAAATTTTTTACATGAAGGCGATATACTCGGGATGTACCGAAAAGGGAAAAGAGCCATCAGGCGATTGAATCGTACGAAGAGATACATCTTCCGAAAGAGAGATGTTCCCAAGGGCGGATCCTTCGCAAAGAATTATCCCTCGCAAATGAGATAAAAAGGGATACAAGAGTCAAGGTTTTTAGTTCCGATCGGCGGTATATTTGAAAAGTTCATCCCGTGCGTCGCCGCAGACCCATCCGAAGGCGGCGCCTCTCTCCCAACCCCCCGCAGGAATATTTTCTGCGGGTTTTTCGTGTTTGCGGATCGATTTCGCAAAAATTTTACAGTTTCATTACAAATTTGTGGCAGTTTTTTTACATGGGTATGGTAGAATACAATCAGAAACAGGGAAAAACCTGTTGAAACAGCGGACAAAGATGCGGAGCGGCAGTTGCAAGGAGGTTCAAGCGGCGTCGGCTCCGACGCGCAAGCGGGGGAAAACTTGTAAGCGCAGGTCTTATCCTACCCGCGGAAGTTTATTTACTTCCGCGGGGTTTTTCTGTAAAAAACATGCGGCTTTTTTGGAAAAAAGCATTGTGTTTCGGGCGCGGGCATGATATAATCTTGTGGTATTGCTTCAGGGAAATACACAAAAAGGAGAGATTTCATGCAGACCATTCCCGAAATTCTTTCGGAAGAACTCGGACAGCGTAAGGACTATGTGGAAAACGTCATTACGCTTCTGGACGAGGGAAACACAGTTCCTTTTATTGCGCGTTACCGCAAGGAGATGCACGGGGCGATGGACGATCAGGCCATCCGCAACCTTGCCGACCGTCTCGCATATCTGCGCAATCTGGAAGCGCGGCGGCAGGAGGTAAAGACCTCCATTGAAAATCAGGGCAAGCTCACCGAGGAGCTCGCGCATGCCATTGACGAGGCAAAGACGCTCGCCGAGGTGGAGGACATCTACCGTCCTTACAAGCAGAAGCGCCGTACGCGTGCGACGATCGCCCGCGAAAAGGGGCTTGCACCGCTTGCGGAACTGCTCTATGCGCAGGAACCCGATTGTCCCGTTCCCGAAGAAGCGGCAAAGGACTACGTGAACGAAGAAAAGGGCGTCTCTTCCGTTGAGGAGGCGCTTGCGGGAGCTTCCGATATCATCGCCGAGACCATTTCGGACGATGCTGACGTAAGAAAGGATCTGCGTGCGCTGTATAACGAGTGGGCGGACGTCGTCTCCGTTGCGGCGGAGAAGGAGCCAAAGGATACGGTGTACCGCAACTATTATGCTTTTTCTGCGGCAGTCAATCAGATTCAGGGGCACCAGGTTCTCGCGGTCAACCGCGGCGAAAAAGAGGGCGTGCTCAAGGTGAGCGTCGTATTGAGCCGCGACGCCGCGCTTGCGGGCGTCTATCGCCGCGTCATCAAAAAGAAGTGCGCATCCACGGCATTTGTGGAAAATGCCGCCGCCGATGCATATGACCGCCTCATTGCGCCCTCCATGGAGCGCGAGGTGCGCGCCGCACTTACCGATACGGCAAACGAGGGCGCGATCGGACAGTTTGCGCTCAATTTAAAGCCGCTTCTGATGCAGCCGCCTGTCAAGGGTTTTGTCACGATGGGGCTCGACCCCGGATATCGTATGGGCTGCAAAGTCGCCGTCGTGGACGGAACGGGCAAGGTCCTCGATACCACGGTCGTCTATCCGACGCACGGGGAAAAACAGAAGCGCGAGTGCATTGAAAAGCTTACCGCTCTTATTAGAAAGCACGCCGTCAGACACATTGCGATCGGCAACGGCACGGCAAGCCGCGAGACGGAGGCAATGACGGTGGAGATGATCGCAGGGCTCGGAAAGGGCGCGGGCGTCTCCTATGCCATCGTCAACGAGGCGGGCGCGTCGGTGTATTCCGCATCCCCGCTTGCGGCGGCGGAGTTCCCCGAATTTGACGTCAATCTGCGCAGTGCGGTCTCCATCGCAAGGCGCCTTCAGGATCCGCTTGCCGAACTCGTCAAGATCGATCCCAAGTCCATCGGCGTCGGACAGTATCAGCACGATATGCCCGAAAAACGTCTCACCGAGGCGCTGGACGGCGTCGTTGAAGACTGCGTGAATGCGGTCGGCGTCGATATCAATACCGCATCCGCGCCCCTTTTGGCACGCGTGTCGGGACTCAATGCGGGCACGGCGGCAAACGTCGTCAAGTACCGCGAGGAAAACGGGAGCTTCTCGTCAAGACAGCAGCTTTTGAAAGTTCCCAAACTGGGCGCAAAGGCGTTTGAGCAGTGCGCGGGCTTCCTGCGCGTGCCCGAGAGCGCCGAGATCCTCGACAATACCGCCGTCCACCCCGAAAGCTACGGCGCGGCGGAAAAGCTCCTCGAGCTGTGCGGCTATACCGAGGACGACGTGCGCGCGGGCAAACTTTCCGAACTGCGTACGCGGATCAAGGCATACGGTGAGGAGAAAATGGCTCAGGAGTGCGGTGTAGGCGTTCCCACGCTTCGCGATGTCGTTGCCGAACTGCTCAAGCCCGGCCGCGATCCGAGAGACGAGCTCCCCGCGCCCATCCTGCGCACCGACGTATTGGAGATCAAGGACTTGAAGCCCGGCATGGAGCTCAAAGGCACGGTCAGAAACGTCATCGATTTCGGTGCGTTCGTGGATATCGGCGTGCATCAGGACGGACTTGTGCATATCTCGCAGATCTGTGACCGCTTCATCCGCCATCCCTCCGAGGTGCTCTCGGTGGGGGACGTCGTCACCGTCTGGGTCAAGGACGTGGACGAGGCGAAAAAGCGCATTTCGCTCACGATGAAAAAGCCCAAGCAGCATCCTGCATCCCAGGGAAACAAGAATATCTGACTCGGATTTAGTCAGAGGAATTGACAAAACAACGGAATTATTTCCGTATAAACCGTATTTGTTCAGAGACAAGCGTCCGCGCCGCGTCGCCTTGGGGGCATGAAGCGCTGCGGACGCTTTTTTACAGTGCATCGTCAGGCGCTTGACGCATTCCCATCGCATCACAGGACTTTATGAAAAAGAAATACTTCACCCCAGCGGAGCTTGTGCTGTTTATCGGTTCACTCGCGCTCATCGTTGCCGCTTTTTGTATCTGGGACAGACAAAACTATCTTTCGCTGATAGCTTCACTCATCGGCGTCACATCGCTCATCTTCTGCGCAAAGGGCAATCCCGTAGGGCAGGTTCTCATTATCGTCTTTGCCGTCTTTTACGGCATCATTTCCTGGAAGGTCGCCTATTACGGAGAGGTGATCACCTATCTCGGAATGACTGCACCTATGGCAGTCTGGGCGCTCGTTGCCTGGCTTCGCAATCCCTATCAGGGCAAACGCTCCGAGGTCAAAGTAAATTGCCTGCGTGCGCGCGATTATCTCCTCATTACAGCCGCAACGGTTGCGGTCACCGTCGCTTTTTACTTTATTTTGCAGGCTTGCGGCACAGCCAATCTCATTCCGAGCACCGTCTCGGTCGCAACAAGCTTTTTTGCCGTCTGCCTTACCGCCCGCCGCAGTCCCTATTTTGCGCTCGCCTATGCCGCCAATGACAGCGTCCTCATCGTCCTTTGGTCCATGATGGCCGCCGAGGATGTTTCCTGCCTTTCCGTTGTCATCTGTTTTGTCGTCTTTCTCATCAACGACGGATACGGTTTTTTCAACTGGATGCGCATGCGCCGCCGCCAACAGCAATCGCAACAAACTTCGGAAAACTGAATTTTCTGCCCGTGTCCCTTGTGCACGGGCAGTCTTTATCTATTTGTCACGGAAAAAAATTACCATTTGACATTTCGTCATAAATAGGATATACTATAAACGAAATAAACAAAATATGAAAAAATATCGGAGAGAATACAAAAGATGAACATTGCAATGACCGGCGTGAGCGGAAACATGGGGGCAGAGGCGCTCCGGGAGGTGCTCACGCTTGCTTACGTGCAACGGGTACGCATCCTGCTTACGAAGAAAAAGCGCAATGAGACGCTCTGCCGCCAATTGAAAAAGCAATACGGCAATCGGGTGGAGGCCGTGTTCGGAGACATTGCCGACAGTGCAGCGTGTGCGCAGCTCGTGGAGGGAGCCGACTACGTTATTCACATGGCGGCGGTCATTCCGCCCCGATCGGATGCCGATCCGAAGGCGAGCGAGCGCTGTAATTATCTGGGAACAATGGCGCTCGTCGATGCCGTCAAGGCAATGCCGCGCCAGGCAAAGTTCATCCATACGTCCACAATGGCGCTCTATGGCTGCCGTGACGAAAAGCACCCGTTTGCAAGGGTGGGCGATCCGCTTGTCATCAGTCCGTTCGATCTGTATTCCCTGCATAAACTGTGGGGCGAGCGGTATGTCCTCGAAGCGGGACTTGAGCATTTTGCCGTTCTGCGTCAGACGGCGATGCTGCATATGAAGATGCTCAGGGGGAACATGAGCGACGGGCTCATGTTTCATACCAACCTCAATTCTCCCCTCGAATGGGTGAGCGCACGCGATTCGGGCATTCTCATTCGCCGCATCGTGGAGCGCGACAGTGCGGGGGAGATCGACGCATTCTGGAATAAGGTCTACAACATGGGCGGCGGTCTGCGCGGACGTCAGACGGGATACGATACGTTCCGCGTCGGATTTTCCGTTATGGGCGGGAACACGGAGAGTTTTTTCCGTCCCTCGTGGCTTGCGTCGCGCAATTTCCACGGCGTATGGCTGGCGGATTCCGATGTGCTGGAAAATCTGTTCGGCTATCAGCATGACGGCGTGGAGGAGGTCTGGAAGGAGATCGGAAAACGGCACCGTGCTTATCGTCTTGCAGCCTGTGTTCCGCCCGCACTCATTTCGGGCACCTTTTTCCGCCGCCTGCTCGCGCATTCCAACTCGCCCATGCGCTGGAGACAGGACAACGATCGGGCGCGCATGTTTGCGTTCTACGGCAGCGAGGATGCGTTCAGGAGCATCCCCTCGGAGTGGAAGGACGTAAAACTCATGGCGAAAGGGGACTTCGGCGACTATGACGCCCTGCGCGACGAAAAACGCGCGGCGGCGGAGGGGAAACTTCTCTCGCATGGGTTCGACGACAGAAAACCGCCCGAAGAATGGACGGCGAAAGATTGTGCGCAGGCGGCCAAGTTCCGCGGCGGCTCGTTTGATGAGGCTTCCTTTGCGGGGGCGTATGCGCCCGCGCAGTGGAAGTGTCATGACGGACATGTCTTTACGGCGACGCCCTATACGGTGATGGGCGCGGGGCACTGGTGCGATCAATGCGCGCCTCGCCCGTGGGATTTCGATCGTCAGGCAAAGAACAATCCCTTCTATGCGCAGGTGTGGTATGATACGCACGCGCATGACGAGAACGTGCGATACGATATTGACGAGAACGGAAGAGCGATTATGGAAAACACGGAGGAAGTATGAACGCGGTATTCGTCTGTTTCACGGGAACGGGCAACACAAAGCGGGTATGCGAGGCGTTGGCGGATGCACTGCGCGCACAGGGACACGACGTGCGCTTAGAGCTTCTGCGCGCGGACAAACCTTGTCCCGACGTCTCGGATGCCGATCGTCTGATCGTTGCCTTCCCCGTACACGGATTCAATGCGCCTTCGCCCGTTTTGAAGTTTCTGAAGACGCTTCCCGTGCATGCGGGCGGAACGGCGTATCTTGTGCGTACCTCGGGTGAGCCGCTCACGCTCAATAACGGCGCAGTGCGCGCGCCTGTACGATTGCTCGAAAAGAAAGGCTACCGCGTGGCGGGTGATTTTCATTACGTCATGCCCTATAATATCATTTTCCGTCATTCGGACGGCATGGCGTCGCGGATGTGGCGCGCCGTGATGCGCCGTGCGGATTCCGATGCGGCGATGATCGCCACGGGCGCGGGAAGTCTTCCCGCAGTCGGCTTGGGCGCGAGGGCGGCGGCAATTGTGTGCCGTGTGGAGCATCCCGCCGCGCGGCTGATCGGACGCGGATTTTCCGCTACGGATGCCTGCGTCGGGTGCGGGCTTTGTGCGCGCAACTGTCCGCAGGGGAATATCCGAATGGAGGGCGGAAAACCTGTTTTCGGAAAGCAGTGCGTTATCTGCATGGCGTGCGCGTTCAGCTGTCCCAAGGACGCCGTCCGCACGGGCGTTCTCAACGGGTGGCGGGTGAACGGGGGGTATCGGTTCGACGCTCCGCCCGCATCCGACGAAGAGGTATGTTCCTATTGCCGCAAGTCCTATCTTCGGTATTATCATCGCAGCGAAGAGACCGTCGAGGATACGGACTGATCGGATAAAGCAAACAAAGCAAACATTTGACAGCGGCAGCATGTCCGCAGTATAATGGTATTGTTCGGAAAACGAACGCGGAGGACACGGATGGCTTATTTTAAGAGCATTTCGGACATGGTAGGGGGGACGCCCCTTCTGGAACTGAGCCGTTTTGATGCGGAACGCGCACTTGCGGGACGCATTTTTGCAAAGCTGGAAAAGAACAATCCTGCGGGTTCTGCAAAGGACCGCGTGGCAAAGTACATGATCGCGGCGGCGGAGAAGGAGGGTAAGCTCGCCGCAGGCGGGACGATTGTCGAGCCGACGTCGGGCAATACGGGCATCGGGCTTGCGGCGATTGCGCGCGCAAAGGGGTATCGGGTCATCCTGACTATGCCCTCTACAATGAGCGCGGAGCGCAGAAAACTTCTTGAAGCATACGGTGCGGAGGTCGTTCTTACTGACGGCGCCAAGGGGATGTCGGGCGCCATCGAGGAGGCGGACAGACTTGCTTCGTCCATTGCGGGCGCATTTGTACCCGGGCAGTTCTCCAATCCTGCCAACCCGCTTGCCCACTACGAGACGACGGGCCCCGAAATTTTTGAGGCGCTTGGCGGAAAGGTGGATGCCTTTGTCGCGTCCGTCGGTACGGGCGGCACGCTGACGGGCGTTGCTCGCTATCTGCGCGAGCGCCTGCCCGATGTGTACGTCGTCGCCGTCGAGCCCGCAGGCTCCCCCGTTTTGTCGGGCGGCAAGGCGGGTCCGCACGCCATCCAAGGCATCGGTGCGGGGTTTGTCCCCAAAATTCTCGATACGTCGCTCTATCAAGAAGTGATCACTGTGTCCGATGACGACGCATTCTCTTATGCGCGCGCCGTCGGAAAGGCAGAGGGCACGCTTGTCGGGATCTCCTCGGGCGCGGCGCTGTGCGCCGCGGCACAGCTTGCCGCAAGAGCGCAGTTCGCGGGTAAAAATATCGTCGTTGTGTTCCCCGACGGCGCAGACAGATATCTGTCCACCAAATTATTCGCTTGAACAGAAAATAAGATTTACAAAATCTTCCCGCCGCGTTTCCTGCGCGGCGGGCTTTTTGTGCCTTGACAAGGGTGCGCTTGTATGTTAAAATACAAAGGAAAAATGTCAGTAAATTTTGAAGACTGAGGAGAGGGGCATGGAGTGTAAGGTTTCGCCCGAAGAAGTAAAGCGGGTCAAAGGAATGGGATTTTTGTGGGACAAGCGTACGCCTGATACGTTTAATGCGCGCGTGATCACCAAGAACGGAAAGATCACGGCGGAGCAGCACCATGCGATTGCACAGGCGTGCGAGCAGTTCGGCTCGGGTGAGGTCACGATGACCGTCCGCCTGACGCTGGAGATCCAGGGCGTAAAATATGAGAACATTCAGCCGCTTGTCGATTTCCTTGCGGCGCACGGTCTGCATACGGGCGGAACGGGCAAGCGTGTGCGTCCCGTCGTCTCGTGCAAGGGTACGACCTGCCAGTACGGACTCATCGATACGTTTGCGCTCTCTGAAAAGATCCATGAACGGTTCTACGAGGGCATGCGCGGCGTCACATTGCCGCACAAGTTCAAGATCGCGGTGGGCGGGTGCCCCAATAACTGCGTCAAGCCCGATCTCAACGATATTGGCGTCATCGGACAGCGCATACCGACCGTCTATCTTGACAAGTGCCGCGGCTGTAAAAAGTGCCGCGTTGAGGCGGCATGTCCCATTCATACGGCGCACGTCGAAGAGGGAAAGATCGTCATCCGCCCCGAGGAGTGCAACCACTGCGGTCGCTGCCGCAATCAGTGCCCGTTCGGCGCGTTGACCGACTATCAGGACGGCTATAAGATTTATATCGGCGGAAGATGGGGCAAGCGTGTGGCGCAGGGCAGAGCGCTCTCCAAGATTTTCACGTCCGAAGAGGAAGTCATGCAGGTCATCGAGCGTGCGATCGCACTCTTCCGTGACGACGGCATCGACGGCGAGCGTTTCTCCGATACCATTGCGCGCCTCGGGTTTGAGGAGGTCGAGCGCAGGCTCATCGCGCAGTGACGTCTGTGCGAAAAAGGACGGCATGAACTGTCTTTTTGTTGACTTTCACGGTGCATCTGCGGCCGAGCGCAGCAAATACGCCTATTCCCGCTTAACGCGCGCGGCGCTCTATGAAGGGTTCCGCGCCGTCGGCGGATGTGTCGTGCTCGTGACCTGCAACCGCAGTGAAATTTATTTTGACTGCTCCCGCGAGTGTGCGGAGGCGATCATCATGCGCGCGGCGCTCCCGCCCGCGCGCTTTTATTTGGGTGCCGAAGAGCACCTCTTTTCGCTTGCCGCGGGACTTTGTTCCATGCTTGCAGGCGAGGACGAGATCCTGGGCCAGGTCCGCGATGCCTATGAGGAAGCGCGTGCAGCGGGCGTGACAAAGGGCATGGACGACATATTCCAGGCGGCGATCGCATGCGGCAAGGACGTGCGCACGCGCACGAAGATCTCCTCGTTTGCCTGCTCGATCTCAACGCTTGCGGCGAACGAAGCCGCCCGCTTTTTAAGAGAGGGCGGAAATGTGCTCGTCGTGGGCGGCACGGGCAAGTTCGGGAGCGCGGTGCTCAAAAATCTTGCCTCGCATAAGGGACTGAAAATTTTTGCCGCCGAACGCTCGCACGGCGTGCCCGAGACCGTCAAGGGCGACGTTCTGCCGTTTTCCTATGAGGAGCGGTACCGCTATCTGGAGACTGCCGATGCGGTGGTCTGTACAACCGCCTCGCCGCATACCGTATTCGATGGCGCACGGACGGCGGAAGTTTCGGAAAAATTCCCGCGCAAGCGGTTGTTTATCGACCTTGCCATGCCGCCCGATGTGGACAGCGCGGTCGGAACGCTGGACGGGTGCACGCTCATAGGAATCGACGATTTTGCTCTGCGCGCACGGGAGAACAACGAAAAAAAGCGCGCTGCGATCGGAGAGGCCCGTCTCATTGTGGAAGAACATCTCCTGGAGCTCAGGGCAGCGCAGGCGGCGCGCAGATATCTTTTACAGCTTGGCGCGCTTCCGCCGTCTCTGGCGGCGCTCAGAAAGACGGATCCGTCGGCGTTCCTTGCCGAAGTATCCGAGCGAATCGGAGAAAAGAGATGAAGTGTTTTCCCTTTATGAAGGATATTTCGGGCAAGACCTGCCTGCTCGTCGGCGGCGGAGAGGTCGCCCTGCGCAAGGCGGAAAAACTGCATCCGTTCGGCACGCAGATCGTTGTCTGCGCGCATGAGATCCGCGAAGATCTGCGCGCTCTTGCAAAAAAGTGTCATCGGGAATATGACGCCTCTTTGCTCGCAGGGGCGGATTTTGTCATTGCCGCGACCGACGACGAAGCGCTCAACGCGCGCGTTGCTTCCGACTGCCGCACGCGGGGGATCCCCGTCAATTGTGTGGACAAAAAGGAGCTTTGCGACTTTTATTTTCCCGCGCTCATTACGGCGGGGGATGTGACGATCGGAATTTCCACGGGCGGCGCTTCGCCCGCCCTTGCGGCGGCTCTGCGCGCGTGGCTGGAGCAAAAACTGCCCGAAAACCTTGCCGAAATCGCCCGCCGCGCCGAAGCTCTGCGCGGGACAATGCCGCCCAAAGAATATGCGGCGCTTGTGCACAAAATGTTGGAGGAGGGGGTATGACGATCAGACTCGGTACGCGCGGTTCCGCGCTTGCCCTTGCACAGACCGAGCTCGCCGCAAACGCCTTGCGCTTGCGCGGCTTTGACGTGCAAATCGTTATCGTGCATACGCGCGGGGACGCCGATGTTTCTTCTCCGCTCTCCGAGATCGGGCGCGGCGCATTCACCGACATCTTTTCCGAGATGATTTCGCGCGGGGAGATCGACGGAGCGGTGCATTCCGCCAAGGATCTCCCTACGGACGAAGCGCGGGACGGTTTTTTCTGTCTGCCGCGCGCCGATGCGCGCGATGCGCTCATTTCGCGCATCGGCGCGGATATCGGAACGGTCGGGACGGGTTCGCCTCGCCGCGCCGCCGCCGTGCTTGCGCGCTTCCCCGATGCGCAGGTGCTGCCCGTGCGCGGGAACGTGGATACACGCCTGAAAAAACTGCGTGCAGGCGAGTTTGACGCACTCGTCCTTGCCTGTGCGGGATTGGATCGTCTTCATATTTGCACGGACGGGTTACAGGTGGAACGACTTTCGCCTGAGACGTGCGTGCCTGCCGCCTGCCAGGGCATCATCGCCGTCGAGGGACAATGCGGCGCGCTCATTCAGGATGAAACGGCGGCGCAGGCGGCGGGTATCGAACGCAGATTGCAGCGTCTGTTGGGCGGCGGATGTACGGGCGGCGTCGGGGCATATTTTGACGGCACGCGCCTGTATGCACAAAAAGAAGGCAAAATTTGCTCTATGACGTATGCGGGGGAGGAGAGTATCTTCGCCCTTGCGAAGGAGCTGTCATGAACCGCGTTGCGCTCGTGGGAGCAGGGTGCGGACTGTCCACGCTCACCCTGCGCGCCGCACAGCTGCTTTCGGCGTGCGCGTGCGTCGTCTATGACAGTCTCTTGGACGAGGAAACGCTCCGCCTCGTTCCCGAAACGTGCGAAAAGATCTTTGTCGGGAAACGTGCGGGCGCGCACTCGCTCCCGCAGGAGGAGATCAACGCACTTTTGATCGAGTGCGCGAAGAAATATCCGCTCACCGTAAGACTGAAGGGGGGCGACCCGTTTGTCTTCGGACGGGGCGGAGAGGAGCTTGCCGCGCTTCAGGCCGCGGGCATTCCCTGCGAGGTCGTTGCGGGGATCACATCTTGCGTAGCGGCCGCGGAGCGTTTCGGCATTCCCGTCACGCATCGCGGCGCGGCGCAGTCCTTTACCGTGCTGACCGCACATACGCGCGAGGGTGTTCCCGATTTTTCCCATCTTGCAGACAATCGCGGCACGCTTGTCTTTCTGATGGCAAAAGCGGCTGCGGAGAAGATCCAAAGCGATCTTTTACAGGGGGGCATGTCGGAGGATATGCCCTGTGCCGTCATTTCGGCGGCAGGCATGCCCGAGGAGCGAATGCTCCGATGCCGCCTTTGCGCGCTTGCGGACACGGCGGCTCTGCTTTCTGCACCCATGATCATTCTTGTGGGCAGGGTTTGCGAAGAGAATCTGCTCGGGAAAGGATATCTGCCCCCGCCGCGCGTGCTTGTCACAGGAACAAAGACGCATACCGAGCGGGTGTGCGCCCTGCTTGCGGGAAAGGGAATGAACTCTGTTGCGTGTGCGTATCGGCGCATTGTGCCGTGTGACTTTGACGCATTCTTTGCGTGCGCGGACGCCTTTTCCTGGTTGGTGTTTACGTCCTCGAACAGCGTTGAAGTATTCTTTTCAAGGGCGCGGGCACTTCATTTTGATTTTCGTCGGTTTGCGGGGAAAAAGTTTGCGGCGATCGGCCTTGCCACGGCGGAAAAACTGGCGCAATACGGATTTTTTGCCGATCTTGTTCCGACCGAGTACACGAGCCGCGCGCTTTCAAAGGCTCTGGCTGTAGCGGGCGCACAGCGGGCGGCGACGGCGCTGTTGCGGGCAAGACAGGGAAGCGAAGAACTGCGCTCCGTGGGGGAACAGTTCGACGTGTACGATACTGCCGACGACGAGGAGGAGCTCGTGCGTGCGAAGAGGGCGCTGACAGGTGTCGCATGCGTGACGTTTTCGTCGGCGGGCGGGGCGCGGGCATTTTTGATGAGAACGGCGATTCCTGAAACGGTCAGGATTGTATGTATCGGTGAGGAGACGGCAAAGGCAGTCCGCGAGGCGGGATATTGTCCCATCGTTGCAAAAAAGGCGAGCGCGGAAGAACTTGTGCGCGCCGTTACGGAGGCATTGAAGATATGATGTTGCGATTGAGAAGACTGAGAAGAACGGCGGCCCTCAGAGGGCTTGTCGCTGAGACAACGATCCGCAGGGAGGGGCTCATCTATCCTATCTTTGTGCAATACGGAAAGGACATCAAAGAGGAAGTTGCGTCCATGCCGGGCGTCTTTCGGTATTCGGTAGACCGTCTCGGGGAGATCGCGGACGAAGTTCTGCGCGCGGGCATCGGCGGAGTGATGCTCTTCGGCATTCCCGAGAAGAAGGACGAGAAGGGCAGCGGCGCCTATGACGAAAACGGCATTGTCCCGCAGGCGATCCGATTTCTGAAAAACTATTGCAAAGAGCGGGGGCGGGAGATCGTCATCATTGCCGACATCTGCCTTTGCGAATACACCTCGCACGGGCACTGCGGCGTGCTGGAAAACGGTCAGGTGGACAATGACAAGTCCCTGCCGCTGCATGCCATGTCCGCCTTGGCGGCGGTGAGGGCGGGAGCGGACATGGTAGCGCCCTCGTCCATGATGGACGGCGTTGTTGCCGCGATCCGCGCGATGCTCGACGATGCGGGATACACCCATGTCCCGATCATGGGGTACAGTGCGAAGTTTGCTTCTGCTTTTTACTGGCCCTTCCGCGATGCGGCGGACTCGGCACCGCAGTCAGGGGACAGAAAGGGATATCAAATGGATATGCGCAACGCGCGCGAGGCGATGCGCGAGATTGAAGCCGACGAGGCAGAGGGCGCGGATATTCTCATGGTCAAGCCTGCGCTCGCCTATCTGGACATCGTGCGCCGCGCAAGGGAGACGACAGATCTTCCGCTTGCCGTGTACAACGTCAGCGGCGAATACGCCATGGTCAAGGCGGCTGCCATGCAGGGGATGATCGACGAAGCGCGCATTGTGGAGGAGATTTTAACTTCGTTCTTCCGCGCGGGTGCGGACATCGTCATCACCTATCACGCGCTTGAATGGGCGAAGCGGACGGACGCCAAAAAAGGGGAACAGGCATGAACAATTCCGAACTGTTTGAGCGCGCCTGCCGCATTTTGCCCGGCGGTGTGGATTCGCCCGTGCGCGCATTCCGCGCCGTAGGCGGAACGCCTTTTTTTACCGTGCGCGGAGAGTGCGCCTGTCTTGTTGACGAGGAAGAAAACCGCTATCTTGACTATGTGATGAGCTGGGGGCCGCTCATTTTCGGGCATGCGCGCGAGGAGATCGTGCGCGCGGTGACGGACGCCGCGAAAAAGGGGCTCACGTTCGGAACGCCGACGGGGGCAGAGGCACAGCTCGCCGAGGAGATCGCCGACGCCGCGCCGCATATGGAGATGGTGCGTCTCGTCAGTTCGGGAACGGAGGCGACGATGTCCGCCGTGCGCGTTGCCCGCGGGTTTACGCGGCGGGATAAGATCGTCAAGTTTGCGGGCAACTATCACGGACATTCGGACGGACTCTTGGTGCGTGCGGGTTCGGGGTGCCTGACGGGCGCCGTGCCTGACAGCCTCGGCGTGCCTGCGTCCTATGCGGAAAATACGCTCGTCGCGCAGTACAACGACCTTATAAGCGTACAGGAACTCTTTGACGCAAATCGCGGCGAGATCGCCTGCGTCATCGTCGAGCCCGTCGCCGCCAATATGGGCGTCGTGCCGCCCGAAGAAGGGTTTTTACAGGGACTTCGCAAGATCTGCGATCGTGAGGGCGCGCTTCTCATCTTTGATGAGGTCATTACAGGCTTCCGCGTCGCCCGCGGCGGCGCGGCACAGCGCTACGGCGTCACGCCCGACCTTGCGGCATACGGTAAGATCGTGGGCGGCGGAATGCCGCTTGCAGCCTACGGCGGAAGACGGGACGCCATGTCCCTCGTCGCCCCGCTCGGCGGAATCTATCAGGCTGGGACGCTCTCGGGGAATCCCGTCGCCACCGCCGCAGGTCTTGCGACGCTCCGCCTGCTGCGCGAGGAACAGGGCACTCTCTATCCCGCGCTCGAACAAAAGGGCGCGGCGCTTGAGGCGGCATTTTCCCGCGCGGGCGTTTCCGTCGGAAGGGTCGGCTCTGCGCTTACGCCCTTCTTTACAGACCGCGCGCCGAAAAACTATTCCGATGCGCTCTCCTGCAATACCCGCGCTTATGCAGTCTATTTTCGGGAGATGCTCGCGGCGGGGATTTACGTCGCACCCTCGCAGTTTGAGTCGATGTTCCTCTCCGCGGCACACTCCGCGCAGGACATTGCCCGCACCGCGTCGGCGATCGAATGTGCCTGCCGACGGGCAAAGGAGGCGAAATGACGATCACGGCGGACGACGATTGCGGGGACTTCGGGGTCTATATGCGCGCGGACAAGGGATTGGATGCCTGCTACGCGATCAAATTCGAGCCGAGGTTCAACCGCCTGGCGCTGGATATCCAGCCCCGCGAGGACAACACGCACCACACGCAAGTGGACGTGGAACGCTATTGTCCCGTGATTCCGGGGGAAGAAAACAAACTCATGATCCTCTTTGAGGGCAGTGTTTTGGAAGTTTATGTCAATGATAAGGTTGCGATGAGTGCGCGCATGTTCGACCGTACCGAGGGCGACTTCGGGATCTTTACGCACAACACGCGCGTGCGCTTCGGGAAGATCAGACTTTTTCGATAAAGAAGGAGGGGGAAAGTGAGAAACACGTTGATGTCGTTTACGATCAAAGCGGCGCTGTTTTTGCTGATCGCAAGCCTCGTGATGCTGTTCATTGTGCCGTTCGGAACGGCGGAATGGTACATCACGGTCATCTCGGCGGGGCTGATGTTTGTCCTGCTTGCGGTGATACAAATCATCTATGCGGTGCAGAGGAGGAAGAACAGAAAATGAACAAGCGAGCTTGTGCATGTTTGCTTTCGGCACTCTGCCTGATGAACGCCTTTGTGTTTACGGCCTGCAAACAGGACGAGAAAGAGGAGGAGACACCCGTGACAGAAGAGAAACTGACATATGCCGATCTGTATAAAACGGAGGAGAAGAAGAGTGCGCCGATTACGGGAGCTGCGCTGTATAAGGCATCCTACGGATATACGCTCTCACAGGAGCAGGGGTACAACTGTTTTCGTTATGAGTACCTGAAGGACGGCGCATGTACCGCCATGACCTATGCAGATGAAGCGTGGCAGGGCGGCGGAGCCCGCATGCGCGGCGAGGAGATGTTCGCCTCTGCCTCGGCGGAAGCGGTGCGCATGTACCGCGTCACGCAGGAGGGGACGGGGACGCTGTACGGCAATTTCAAATGCGCCGAAGGCTCTGCGGCGGCAACAGTGACGGTGTATGCGGACGGGGAACGCGTCTATCAGGGCGCATTGCAGGCGGGCGATACCGTCGGAAAATATTTTGAGGTCACGCTCTCCCTGCACGAAGGGAGTGAGGTGTGCTTTGCTGTCGGCGGCGAAGGCGCGCACGTTCTGTTTGACCCTGTCGTCACTTTTGAAGAGGCGCAGAATGAGTCGCTCTACCACCTCACCGCGACGGGCAAGCAGTACGGCGACGTATTCCCGTATTATGACGAAGAACAGCATCGGCTGTACATGGGCTTTCTCTGGCCGGACAACGCCGCGCTCGCAAATAATTATCACGACGCATTGGAGCTTTCCGACAATCTGCTGACCTTTACCGATGTCCCCGAAGCAAACAATTACGATACATGGCGCTATTATCGGGAGAATTACCGCATCCATCAGCTCTATGACGTCAATCGGTTTGTCGACCGCAGTATCTACACGTTCGGCGTGCGCGACAATATGATGTACTTTGACGAGGAAAACGGGCGCTATCTCATGATCGCGGGCTGTTACTATCAGTTCGACGGCGCGGCGCAGACGTCCGATCTCGTCATTTACGCGTCGGATGATGACATCGCCATGAGCTGGACGCGCCCCGGGAACGTGGTCGAGGCGGGCTATTCGCGCAACCTTCCCGAATGCCCTTCGCTCATGAAGATCGGCGACAGATGGTATGTCTTTGTGTCTGTTGCCTACAATACGGCGCATCAGGTCGGGCCGCTCCAATACTGGACAGGGGATGCGGGCGTGGACTGCATGGATGTGGATTGGTCGGATAAAGATTTTGCCTTCCTTGACGGCGAGGATCTGTGCGCGGCGCGTCCCACACAGGTGGGGGACAAGGTGTACATGTGGGGCTGGATTCCGTCCACCTACGACACCATGCCCTGGGCTCCATGGGCGGGCTATCTCAACCTTCCGCGCGAGGTCGTGCAGCGTGAGGACGGCTCCCTGGGCGGCAGGCTGGATCCCGGTCTCTCCGCGCTCCTCAATTACGGGAACGCCTATTCGCTCGGAGCGGACAACTTCGCCGTGGAGAGCGGCGCGGCGAGCGCTTCGGAGGGCACGCTGTCCATGTCGGGCAGCGAGAACTATGTGCGGCTGGGGGACTTCCACCGCAGTTATGTCACCTTCCGCGCGGACATGGGTGCCTCCGATTGCGTCGGATACGTCATGCGCCAGGACGGCAGAGAGTACCGCGTGGTCATCGAGCGGGAGAACGGTCAGCTCTACATGAAGGTGCTTTCGCCCGACGATCCTTCGCACAAGGTGAACAGTGTCATCGCGCTTCCCGATGATACCGATGTGTTCGATGTGAAAATTGTCAACGACGGAGAGTTTGTCGAGTTCTTTGTCAACGACACCTGCGCACTGACTGCGCATACCGCAATGACTGGAACAACGCATACGGCGTATCTCTATTCGGATTCCGCCGCGACGTTCTCCGATGTGAACATCGCAAAGCTTCGGCCCTATGGCGAAATATAGGAAAGACATAAAATGATTATTTTACGACGGGCGGAGAACTCTCCGCCCGTCGTAAATTTTTTCAAAAGCTTTTTTTGAATGTAAACGGCGGGAAAATGCAAGTACGTTTTTTCGGTCTGTCTGCCTGAAGGAGAAATCTGCTGCAGGATTTTCTGTGAATTTATCATTAAATAGCATTAAAAATCAAAAGAGTATTGCAAGTTTGATTTTTTTATGCTACAATAATGAGGTATCCCAAAAAAGGAAGACCGTATGAAGATTATTGTTACAAAAGATTACGAGGAACTCTCTTTCAAGGCGGCAAAGATCATGCTGGAAGTGGTCAGAGAAAATCCGTATGCGGTGCTTGGACTTGCGACGGGCACGACGCCGCTCGGGCTGTATGCCTACATGATCGCCGATCATGAGCAGAAGGGGACGAGCTATGCGCACATCCGCACGGCAAACCTTGACGAATACAAGGGACTGCCCAAGACGCATCCGCAGAGCTATGCGTATTTCATGCGCAAGAACCTCTTTGACGGATTGGGGATTCATTCGGAAAACACGAACATCGAGAACGGCATGGCGGCAGACGAAGAGAAAGAGTGTGCCCGCTATGACGAAGTGCTCGAACAGCTCCCGCGCGATATTCAGCTGCTGGGCTTGGGGAGCAACGGGCATATTGCATTCAATGAACCGGGGACGCCGTTCGGGAGCGGTACGCACGTCGTTGCACTTGCCGAGAGCACGGTAAAGGACAATGCACGGCTGTTTGACGATATTTCGGAAGTTCCGCGCAAGGCGTTCACGATGGGAATCAGACAGATCATGCAGGCGAAGAAGGTGCTGATTCTTGCAAGCGGAGCGAACAAGGCGGACGCGGTTGCAAAGATGGTGAAAGGGGAAGTGACGGAAGCGGTGCCTGCGTCCGTGCTGCAGCTGCACCCCGACTGTACTCTGATCGTGGATAAGGCTGCGGCGGCAAAGCTGTAAGGAGAAGAGAGATGATTTCCTATATTCCCGACGGGACCGATGAAGAGACGGGCATTTCTCGCACGACGCATCTTGCGATCTCTGCGCATCAGGACGATGTCGAGTTCATGGCATATGCGCCCATTGCGGAGTGCTTCGGGCAAAAAGACAAGCATTTCGGAGCCATCATTGTGACGGACGGCGCAGGAAGCCCCCGAAGCGGACTGTATGCCGACTATACGGACGAAGAAATGAAAGCGGTGCGTATCGTAGAGCAGAAGAAGGCGGCGTTTGTGGGAGAGTATTCCTTTCTTGCAATGCTCGGATATCCTTCCAAAGCGGTGAAGGACGCAAAGAATGAAAAAGTAGTCGAAGAGCTTGCTGCACTCATTCGCAGGGCGCGCCCGAAGTACCTGTACACGCATAACCTTGCGGACAAGCATGATACGCACGTTGCAACGGCGCTCAGAGTGATTGCCGCGCTGCGCAAACTTGCTCCCGAGGAGAGACCCGAGAAGGTGTACGGGTGCGAAGTGTGGCGTGATCTTGACTGGCTGTGCGATGAAGAGAAAGTGTATCTTGACTGCGGGGCGCATCCCAATCTCATGCGGTGTCTTTCCGCGGTATTTGACAGTCAGATCGTGGGCGGAAAGCGCTATGACCTGGCGGCAGAGGGCAGACGGCTTGCCAATGCGACATTCTCCGCGAGCCATGCCTGCGATACATATGAGGCGCTCAACTATGCAATGGACTTGACGCCGCTGATGGACGAAACAGTTGATATAGTCGCCTATATAGTAAAATTCATCGACCGTTTCAAGGGAGAGGTCGAAGAGACCATTGGTAATTTTCTTGTATAGTAGAAATAAAATTTACGCCAGCGTAAGGAAATAGCGAAAAACATGCGTTTTAGTCTGTAAAATACGGGCAGAAACGGCGGAAGAAAGAAGTCTTGAAGACTGTAGACAGGTTGGTAATTTGCTCTATTCTGAAGTGGTACATTTAATTCAGGAAAGTTTCTCATACATGAAGCAAAAGACCCGCTGAAAAGCGGGTCTTTTGCTTAGCGCATGGATTCATACTTTTAAAATTATATTACAACACAAGCTGCTATTATGGGCTCCCATTCAGTGTTCGTCATAGCCTAATATTGCTTTCTGAAAGATAGCTTAAAAGAGCATCTCTTTCAATGAAAAGAATATCTTTTGTTTCATCATCGCAAGTTTCGGAAATAGATTTGATTTCTGCCAATCTATTTCTGATTTTATCTAAATTATTTTGAGCGATGAGAATTGCAGCACGATCCAAAGCAGCGCTTTTATTCCTGCCTTGCGTTAGTAAAGAGGAGCTTTTATTTTGTATATCAAAACCACCTTGACGAGGCGGGAGTGGTTTATTTTCATGTTTTTTTCCAGAGGAGGGCGTATCAGACATTGCATTTTGTTGTAAGGCCTCAATAATCCCATTATAGCGCTGCTCGGAAAATTTTTCTTCTGAGAATATAAATAAAGGGAGCAAGAAAAAGATCATGATGCCGATAAATACAGATGCGGCAATCCATTGCTGAAAAAAGAAAAGAATTCCTGCAATCAACGACGGAACGAGAAAACAAAGATACACACGGATCCATCTTTTTAATTCGCAAAACCGATTCATTATTGACTCCGAATTGTTTTAAATAATTTTTTGAAACATGTTTTCAACGATTAGTCCGCGAAAGTGAAGACCGTCATCATCAAAAAATATTTTATCAGTTGTTCATACAGTGGGAACAGGGAGGCGGAAACTCTTGTCTATTTCAGTTCCCGACGAATGGGGACGTGATAGAGTTGTTTAATGTTATTGATGTGTTTTGTGATATCTTGGTACTTGTCTATATCAAGCCAAATGGCACCAAGTATCATAATTGGGCTTTGATTGAATTCTAAATTTCAGTTTTCATCGCAATATACGTTATATATAATCATAGGAGTTCTCCTCTATTATGTTTTGTAACGTTCTCTTAATGGCTTCCATTACTTATTTGAATCTGTAAATACTGCAGTAAGGCTTCCTTTTCGTAGATAAGCGCGACTTGACGTTGTAGGACGGGGATATCAGAGGGATTATTGAGCTTTTCGCGTTCTGCTTCTGGCATGATGAGTACTTCAAGTTCGCGAATCCTGGCTTGCACTGCCGTATCTCCTTTTTGAATAATTTCGGAAGCGCGTTTGCGTGCAAGTTTGATAATGGATTCCGTTGAATCATGCTCATTGATCACGGGATCTCTTGTTTGAGGATGGGCGAAGGATTGCTCTGCTTTTCTTTGTTTTTCGGCTTTATAAAATAGGAAAACAAATGGGATGCCGATGATGAGTAAGACGGCTCCGATTAACAAAAATATTGTTCCACCGACGATGAAAAAAAAGGTGCTGATGGCGATGCAAATCAGCGGAATTGCCATTTGAACTTTTCGATTCAGATGAAAATACCATTTCATAAAATGTCACCTTTTGTATCAATTTATATAATATCGCTTTGGAAGACGACGGCGTTTTCGATGGTATTAGCCGCATTCTTTTATCATGTGACAGTGTAATAAAACTAAGCGCGAAAAAGTTTGTACAAATTAAATTAATTTTTAAATAAAACTTTCTTTATTGTATCATGGAAATTTCTGAAATGCAATAAGAACAAAAATTTCTTACAGTAAAAAATGTAGTGAAAAAACGGAAGTCGAAAGCGGACAGGGAAAACGCCATTTTTATTAGCCGTCTGCCGTTTGGCGCAAACTCATAGGGATTCGCGGTTTTCAGCGGCCAACATTCACGCCACGCAAAAAGTGTGGGGAACGAGATTTTCTCGGTAAAGCCTCGAACACATCGTCGGCGGGAAGGGGACGCGTCGGGAGCTTTGCGCCGTGCCTCCGCCGCCTCCTCGCGCGAACTCGTGGGAAACACGATTGCGAGCGATTCATCTTGCACGCTACGCAAAAAGCCCGCTTATGGCGGGCTTTTTGCGTGGCGCAGAAGACGAGATTCGAACTCGTGCTACCGGTAAAGGTACTACTCCCTTAGCAGGGGAGTTGTATTTTTGTCTATCGACACAAAATATCGGTTATAATTCCGTATATATCCACATGATATTGTGGTTTGAGAATGTTTTGCGATTGTCTATTGTCTATAAATTGTCTATTTTGGCTGCAAAAAAATTATTTTACAGACAAAAGCGCCTCTTCAATTTTAGAAACTGCCTCGGCGGTGAGTACGTCGTCGGCGGTCGCATAGTGCTCCGCAGTCGTCTTATAGGACGCGTGACCCATCATGCGGTAGGCGGTATCAAGATCGACGTGGAGGCGTTTGCAGGCGTTCGCGTATGCGTCGCGTAGCTTGTGGAACGTCGTGTATTTCAAGCCGTGCGCATCGAGGAAGCGGGCAAAAGCATTGGAGATTGTGTTCGGCTGAATGTTCGAGCCGTTCTTATTGCAGCATATGAACGGGCTGCCGATGCCATTGCGCGTCTTGTAGGCGTGCAGCTCGTCGTATACGGCGGCGGAGAAGATGAACGTGCGGCGGCGGTTCTCCGTCTTCTGCGTTTTGATGATGGATTTCCCGCTGACGGTGATCAGCGCCTTATCGAGCGTGACGCGGTAGTTCCCGTCGTGCAGACGGACGATGTCCGCCTCCTGCAACGCGCAGACCTCTTCGCGCGTTGCCGCAAAGAAACAGGCGCAGAGAACGGGCGTGTAGAGCTTCGAGTTGTCTTCGCGAAGCGCTGCGAAGAGCGCGCGGATATCGTCGAAGTCGTAAGCGGGAAACTTCTGCGGGCGGTAGGCGGGGACGTCGACGAACTCCATCGGGTTCTCCCGCATCCAACGCTTTTTGCGGGCGTAGTTGAACGCCGCGCTCAACATCTTGCGGAGTTCGTTGCAGGTGGCTGGGGATGCCTGATAGATGTCGATCAGCTTTTGAAGAACATGTTCATTGATTTTTTTAAGCGTAAGATGATCCAGTAAGTCGGATATATAACGATGATAGTCTTCGTATTTTTCCAAAGTGCGCGGGGAAGCGGCTTGCCTTACAAGGTTTTTCCGCCATTCCTTGAACAGATAAGCAAATGTGATTCCGTCTGTCGTTACGGGATCGCCGTCAAGACGTGCGCGCTCCTGTGTTTCCCACTGCTGGGCCGCTTTGCGTGACGGAAATCCACTTTTGTACGGGCGGTGCATTTTGCCGAAGACGTCTTTGTAGTAGAATCGGGCAGCATAATTTTTGCCTTTTTCGATTTCGATGATCATGATTTGTCCCCCGGCGATTTTTTGGACCTTTTTTCAATTTTCTTTTGAACACCCTTGATCGTTTGAAGATAGGCTTCTTCCACGGGCGAAAGATTCTGTGTCTGATACTTGCGGTATTCCGCCCTTGCCTTTTCCATTGCCTTTTCGTGGCTGACGCTCCCGGCGCCGTCCAGCAACTTTTCCCCGGTGGAGGAAAGGATGTTGTCGAGCTGGCGGATATAGTCGTCCATATACATCGGATTATGGCGCATCGCCTGGATCTCGGCAAAATCAAAGTATCCGGAAACAAGGTTGTTGAGGATTTTTAATTCATCCTCTTTCAGATAGTTTTTGGCAATGCCGATGTCTTTGAGCGCAGGGAAATCCCCGGAAAAGCTCGTGAGCCCCATAAAGGGCTTATTGGCGTCTGCGCGCTCGTAGATGACTTCTGCGGCGGTATGCCCGTGCGCCGCATAGTGGAGCTTGTTCTGCACGATCTTAAAGAATCGGACGGACTGCTCGCTGTGAGGATCGTAGTCGACGCTGGTCGCATAGAGGTCGAGCACCTGGCGGTAGAGGACTTTTTCCGAGGAGCGGATGTCGCGGATCCTGTCGAGCAGCTCTTTCCAATAGTTGCCGCCGGCGTTGCCTTTCAGCCGCTCGTCGTCCAATGCGAATCCCTTGATGAGATAGTCTTTCAGAACGCCGTTTGCCCAGATGCGGAACTGCGTGCCGCGCAGCGACTTTACCCGATAGCCCACGGAGATGATGACGTCGAGATTGTAGTATTTGCGTTTACGTCTGACTTCGCGGCCACCCTCCGGCTGAACTTGTAAGAATTCCTTACAAGTTGAATCCGGCGTAAGTTCGCCCTCTTGATAGATGTTACCGATGTGGAGCGTGATATTTTGCGGCGTGGTCTGAAACAGTTCTGCCATCTGCGCCTGCGTGAGCCATACGGTATCGCCGTCCAGCGTGACGGAAATTTTCGTCACGCCATCCTCGGTCTGATAGATAATGATCTCGTTTTCGTTCATGGCATTCTCCTGATGGTCGGCGTTATTTATTTGAATCTGCTAAATACTGCAGCAGGGCTTCCTGTTCGTAGATAAGTGCGACCTGGCGTTGCAGGGCGGGGATATCAGAAGGATGATTGAGCTTTTCGCGTTCTGCTTCGGGCATGATGAGTGTTTCAAGTTCGCGGATCCTGGCTTGCACCGCCATATCGCCTTTCTGAATGATTTCGGAAGCACGTTTGCGGGCAAGCTTGATAATGGTTTCCGTTGAATCATACTCATTGATCACGGGATCTTTTGTTTTCGGATTTGCGGCGGCTTGCTCTGCTCGTCTGGTTTTTTCGGCACGGCTGTAACAATAAATAAAGAAGATTGCGACAGCAAAAATGACGATGCCGATAATCGTGAGTATAAGTTGCTCCATGACGGCAAATATCGCAATCCAAAGAATAGAAACCGCTGCAGTAATGAAGCAAATTGCAATTTGTGCTTGTTTGCTGAGATTATAAAACCATTTCATTTTGTTTTCCTGTCAGATTTGAATGGCGTCATTGCTTTCCAGCATTTGCATGAACTGATCTTCAGTAATGATTTTTATAGGATGTCCTTCGGCTTGTAATTCCATAGCTTTTTTGACTTTCGAGGTTATATCGTTTTCAGCATGTACGAGAACATCAACCTTTTTGCTCACGCCGTTTTTCACGAAGCCACCGCCGGCAATTACTTTGCTCATTGCCTGTTCGCGGGTAAACTTTGTAAGTTCACCGGTAAAGACGAAGGTTTTCCCCTTAAAATCCTCATCTTTTTCTTCGCGAACGGTCGTCGTCGCGGCAAGTTCGCCCACGTCAATATACTTATGACCAAAAAAGGAAGAGCTCTTTTTTAATTTCACATCATCGTAATCATATAATTGGACACAGCAGGATACAAAAGTTGCGAATGACTTATATCGCGAATGCTGTAATTGGTAGATGATAAGCTGGGCGGCGGCTTCGGCATCGCAGAGAGCGTTATGATGATTTTCTAATGGAATATTAAAGTAAGCACAGCGATCGGCGAGAGATTTTCCTACGTTTGCGTTGCTTGGAATCGTATAACCGCTGACGCTGATGGTATTCATGTATTGGAATGACGGTTGCTCGATTCCATAATATTCAAGCGTTGCTTTCAGTACAGACATATCGAAATTGGCATTGTGTGCAGCAACGTATGTATTTTCAAAAAGATGGCGAATCTTTTGCCATATGACAGGGAAAGTGTCGGCGTGAGCCGTTTGTTCTGCTGTAATGCCATGAATCGCAATATTGTCTTTTTCGTAAAAGTTATCAGGCGGCTGAATTAAAAAGTATTGCTTATCGACAATCTCTCGACCATGCAGGATGACGATTCCGAGCGCACAGGCGCTGAAAAAAGCGCTGCTGGCAGTTTCAAAGTCAATGACGGTGATTCTTTCAATTTTTTCGGTGGTGGTCATAATTCTGCTCCTTTTTCATATTACGTCGCTTTGGAAGGCGACGGCTTTGCCGATGATATTGATTTCGTCGAGTTCGCTGCCGACATAGACGAATGGCTCGTACTTCGGGTTTTCCGCTTGGAGTACGAGTTTTTGTTTGTCGGGATAATAATACACGCGTTTGAGCGTTGCTTCGTCCCCGATGATGACGGCAGCGATCTCGCCGTTCTCGACCATGTTTTGCGAGCGGCAGAAGACGATGTCACCGTCGTGAATGCGTGCGCCGATCATACTGTCTCCGCGCGCAATAAGACAGAAGTCCGCCTTGATATTGACACCTGCCTGCACATAGGACTCCCGTTCTTCATTTGCCCAGATGGGCTTCCCGCAGGCGATCTCGCCAAGCATGGGAACGCGCTGTGTCTGCACGGGAGAGATATTGTCTGGAAGATCATTATTGCGTTGTGTGGTGAATCCCATTAAAAAAGCAGGGCTGACATGAAAAAATTCTGCGAGTTTTTGAATTGAAGATCTCTTCATGTTCTGAACGACACCGCTCTCATATTTGCGAATAGCGGATTTTTGTACGCCAATCAAATTGCCAAGCTGTTCTTGCGTAAGTCCCTTTTCTAATCTGAGCATTTTAATAATTTCGCCCATTTCCATGGTTGATACTCCTCCAAGCAAATACAGTATAGCATACGGTTTCTTAAAAATCAATATTTTTTGAAAAATTGTAAAAAAATTGCGAAAAATATCTTGACAAGACACAAGTGCCGTGCTAATATATGAGTGTCTTAAAATTCAACCCAAGGAGGGTGCTAAAGCAATGAACAAGAAAATGCTTGAAAGTAAGATGAAGTTGTTCGGCGACACAAACGCTACGCTTGCGCAAGCTATCGGAATTTCACAGCAAAGTCTTTCATCCAAAAAGAATGAAACGCGCGGCGCGGAGTTCACGCAGGGTGAAATTGCGGCGATCAAGCAGCGCTATACGCTTTCGGCAGGGGAAGTAGATGATATTTTTTTTGCCAAAGAAGTGTCTTAAAAATCAACACAAGCCCCGCATCAGCGAGGCAAAGGAGGTAAAAGGTGGAAATTTCAAAAGAAACGCAAAAAGCCTGTATAGACCTTGTGTCATGTCTCGGTCAAGATATTTTGAAAGAAATAAAAAAGGATATGGCAAAGGAATACGCATTTGCCATATCCGCAGATAAATTGTCCGAACAGGTCGGAAAGGCGATCAGCGGTTTAGCCAATCGTGCTACTCTTCCAGCAGATAAAGAAAAGCCATAAACATATTTTGCAGCTCAAACTTATCGCCGGATTTTGCTTTTTCAAATATCTTTGCCGAAACATTGTTGTCAGTGAGATATTTGAAGAAGTCATCAAAATCTTTCATGTGTACCGTCCTCCTTATAGATTTTTGAACTGCTGCAACAGTTCAACTGAATTATAACATGTAGGCGGGAAAAGTACAAGTCGAAAATTACTACACCATCGCGGGGCTAAGGAGGAAAAATGGAGATTCGATTTTGTGAGCATTGCACTCATCGAAATGATTGTAAGGGGAAAGAGCTGTATAAAGAGGAGCTACGGGAAGGGGTAGTAGAGTGCCTGGATTATCAGGACGAAGAGGATTTCACATATAAATTCCCGATGCATTGGCATCTTTACACAAATAAAGATTTTTCCCATGAATATAAGGAGTGCCCGGAAAGATACGTAGCACTTGTATCAAAGAAATCACGGTGAGTATATGGTGTTGAACTCACCTTGATCGTGAAAGTATTCAGTTTTTACGATTTTGCAAGGTAGAGGGATCAATACTTCCATAATAGGTTTATTTGATACCTTTTTGCTCCAATAAGCATTGGCTATATCACACATGCATCCGAGAGAAAATGGTTTGCATCGAGTTTGTATATCGGGAATCATTCCTGGTTGAGGCGTTATCCAAGAACAATCGAAGATTTGATAGTTATCGGTATCGATAGTGATGAGACCGAATGGGGCATTGTTTGGGAAGAACTTGATCCAAAATGTCGATTCTTCGATGGTACGGGAAGCAAATAGAGATTGGAAGCGAGAGGGCATTGACGGATATTTGCAGACGCGAATGTATTCCAATGTTAATTCAATATCACGAGAAATATTAAGCCTGTCTAAATCTCGAAAATAAAGATTTCCATGCACAGAAAGATTGTTAAAAACAGATCCGTAAAGAACTTTTGTTTCAAAAGGAGAAAGCTCAATTTTTGTTTGATTCAAGAGACTACAGCATCGATCAATATGGTAAAAAATCATTTCATCACCTCATAAGATTTCCATCATTGTAGCAAAACATTGTGTAAAAATCAACTTAAAAAAATTTCAGGAGGGGTATTATGGAAAACATTATTGACTTGACAAAAGGGCGGGAACGGCTCTTTGAGGGAGCGTTCGCCGGAGACGGGCGGCGGGGACCGCGCAAACAGAGGCTGGCGGCGGAAGGCGGCGGAAAAATCGAGGAGATGCTCTCCATCGCCGAAGCGTCCAAGCGCTGCGGGCTCTCGCGCCATCGGCTGGACGCTGCCATCAACAAAGGGGACCTGCCCTTTTATCAGTTCGACGGGCGTTCGCGCAAGGTGAAGGCGTCCGACGTGCAGGCATGGCTGGAAAGCAAACGCCGCCGTGTCGGCGTCATGGAGGGGGACGAAGTATGACGGATTTACAAATCGGAAGCAGATTCCTTACGGAAGGAATGTGCTTTACGATCGCACACATTCAGGAAACACCGCGCGGGAACGTGGCGCTGTTGATCTGCGAAGATGCCGGCTGCCCGTACATAACTGTTCGTGACCTTTCGCGGCGAAGCGGGATGAGCGGCTACGATTGGGCATGGGGACATTATTTCAGAGTTTTCGAGGACGCCGTTCGGGACTACCTCGCGCGGAAAGCGGACCTCGAAGGATAAGGAGGGGAACATGGCAGGTTTCAATATTTTCGGAACGGTGGACAAGGTCGTCATCAACGGAACGGAGTGGAAGCCGCAGCACACGCAGGAAGCGTTGGCGGCGATCGAGCGTTATCGCAGGTTTCTGACGGCGCTATATTTCGCCCGCATTGACGGGAAGGTCACCGTGTACGCACGGATCAGGCGCCACACGGCGGGATCGCTCTATGCTGTAACACGGTTTCACAGGCTGCATCGGAGGGCGGAATCATGCTGGCAGTAGATCAGAGTCTGATCGGAAAAGAAGCGTGTGAGCTGGTGAAAAGTGTTATAACGGGAAAGCCGTTCTGCAAGACGCGCCGTATCACGGGGTATCTTGTGGAGCAGGATCGTGAGAATGGCGGGATCAAGGCGTCCATCCGATTTCACGATGGCACATGGGTAGATGTTTCCCGCGTATTCTTTGCCAAAGACTATGCGGCAGAGTATCAGAAATTTGTTGCCAAATACGGCGACGGAGAGCAGTGATTTTGCAATCAAATACAAAAATTCAGGAGGGTATCATGGAAAACAAGGTGTTTGAGCAGTTGATGCTCGCGGACGGACGGCAGGAAACGCTGTCCGCAGAACAGGAGAACTTTATCACAACGCACAGGAGAATTATTTCCTGCGGGAATGCGGCGGGCAGGGCGTTTATCGACCTTGCCCGTGAACTTCAGCGCATGCGGGACGGAAAGCTGTATGTGGCGGCGGGTTTTGCTGATTTCGGGGAGTATGTCGAGCAGGCGGTCGGGTTGAAACAGCGGCAGGCGTACAATTACATCAAAGTTGCCGAACGGTTTACGGACAAGTACCTTGAAGAACACGCGGGCTACGGTGTGACGAAGCTCGCCCTGCTTGCCTCTATTTCCGAAACGGAGCGCGAGGGCGTCGAGGAGGGGATGGACGTAGAGAATGCGACCACGCGGGAGCTGGAAGCGCGGATCCGTGAGCTGGAGGCGGAGCGGGACGAAAAACAGGCGCAGCTCTCCCTGTTCGAGGAGGAAAAGACGAAGGCGGAACAATATGCAGCCAAAGCGCAGGCGGCGGCTGACAAGCAGATCGCCGCAGCTGCAAAAGAACGTGAGCGCGTTATCAAATTGGAAGAAGAGAAAACGCGGTTGGAAAAGCAGGTGCAGGATCTAAAAAATCTTCCGCCCGAAGTGCAGGAGGTGGAAAATCCCGAGACGGCCGCACGGCTCAAGGCGGCGGAGAAAGCGCGGGACGAGGCGATCGCCGCCTATGAGAGCGCAAAAAAGCAGTTGGAGATCGCGTCCGATGAGTCGATGATGCGTTTCAAAGTCAAGTTTGAGGATTTTCAGAACATTCTCGGCGAGATGTTTGCCATTATGACGGGGATGGACAGGGAGAAAGTCGAAAAGTGCGTCAACGCGCTTAAAGTGGTGCTGAAGGAGAGGGGATTATGAAACGCGACGAATATCTGAAGATGCTTTATGAGGACAACGAGACCGAGAAAGAGCCGACCAAAGAACTGCATGAAGCGGTTTTGGAATGCACGGTAGAGGCACTTTCCCAAGAAAATGCCGACTTTGAAGTCGATCAATCAGTCGGGCTTGCCGAGCTGTACAAACTCATTGAAGACGAGGGGCGCAAAACGCGTGTCGTTTCGCCTTTCCGGGCGGCGGAGCTGATCGCCGCCAAGCTCGGCGCAAAGTATCAGCGGCCGATCGAGCGCTTTGCGCATCTGTTTCGGAGCGTGGGGAAATGCCCTGCAACGATTCGGCTGGAAGATCTTCTGTGAGGCGGAGTCATGTGTATGTATGCAGACTATTCCGCCATCGAGCAGACAAGGGCACAGATCGAGGCGGCGGAAGCGGAGATACGAACGTACGGAAAAGAGAAGAAGCAGGCATTCAAGAGCATCCGTCAGATGCCGGAGGAGCTTCCAGCATTCGTGCAGGAGTGGGCGAAGAAGAGCATGGGGAAGTGGATGTTCTACATAAAGGTCAAGCGCGGAAGCTATATCGCCGTGTGCGAGGCGTGCGGGAAAAAGGTGCATCTGACGCGCGCCCGTTCCTCCCGCGTCGTTGAGTGCCCCGCGTGCGGGGCGGTCGTCACGCTGAAAGACGGAACGAAGACAGGCGGCATCGGGACAAGTCAAGCGTGTGCCTATGTGGAGCGGGACGGTGACGCTTTCACGCAGCGCTTGTTCGAGTGCTACAAGTCGTGTTATTTTCATGGGCTTGAAATCGACGTCAAATACCATTTTACCGAAGAAGAACGTAATTTTCGCCGTGCGGCGCGGAAGGCAACGATGTTCAGCTATCATCCAAAGACGCAAGGGCGGAACGCAGGCGAATGGACGACGGGGAGCGGACGTGTACACGGACAGGGATGGAGCGGGTGGCGGCTGCGGGACAGGGCGATTCACACCTATCCTTATAATCTTCCCGCCGTTCTGCACGGAACGCCCTATCAGTATTCCATGCTGGAAACTGCCGCCGAAAACAATCTCGTCAATCCGATGTTTTATTTCAACGATTACGATGATGAGCCGAGACTGGAACTGCTCTACAAAGTGGGCTTGTACCGGGCGGCGGCGGAGATCACGGAGTACTACGGCGACGACGCCCGCCGCATGATGAGGGACGTCAGATCGCTCAAAGACCTCGGCATCGGCAGCCGTGCGGAGGCGGCGGAGTGTGCGCGCATGACGGTGGGGCAGATTGTTGCCCGCAAAGAGATAAAGGCATGGAACATCGATGAGGAAGAGCGGGAGGCGGCGCTGGAATTTGTCGTGTGTCTGAATCAACGGTCGGGAACGGACTTTCGGTATGACTTCATTTCGCGCGAGCGCATGTTCAAGTATTTTTTGGCGCAGAGAGCAGACTACCACGAAGCGAAAAACTTCATAGCAGATTATACCGATTACATTTCGGAGTGCAGTTTGCTCGGCGCCAACGTCAATGATACGGCGGTAAAGATGCCACACTCACTCAAAAAGGCGCACGATTGGGCGACGACCGAGCGGAAAGTGCAGGAAAAGCAGGCGTATGAGGAACTTGTCGCCGCTGTGTACGAATCGCTCCATGCGCTTACGGAATGGTCGGACGGGAAGTTGTGCGTCATCATGCCGCGTTCGGCGCGGGAGATCGTCGAGGAAGGCATACGGCAGAATCACTGCGTCGGGCGCTACGTCGAGCGCGTCGCAACGGGCGAGAGCGTCATCCTGTTCCTTCGCCGTGTAGAAGATCCCGAAAAGAACTTCTACACGGTGGAGATTAAAAAGGATATGCGCCGCTGCCATATCGTGCAGGTGCGTGGCGAGCATAATAAGGCGGCAACCGATGAAGTCGAGGCATTCTGTAAGAAGTATTCCAGATGGTTCAACAAACGGTCCACGGGAGGTTATAACGGGGACAGCGTTTCGGTGCATTACTACAAGGCGGTCCACAAGCGGGACGGACGGTATATATCGGGATGGGACGGTAAAACGGAATACCATGTCGGGGAATGGATTGAGGCAGAAACGGATGAAGAATCGGATCGTGTCGCAGTCAAAGGGTTGCATGTTGCATCGCTTGCCTTTGCCGTAGATTACGGAAAGAACTGGAAGGACGCTGCAATCCTTGAGGTGGAGACAAACATCCACGATGTCATTGTGCCGGACGCAAAGGACCAGGTGCGCACGCGACGTTTCCGCGTTGTGCGAGAAGTTCCTGTGGAAGAGATTGCAACAAACAGGGCGGCGGAACATGCCGCATAGGAGGGAACTATGAGCACGATGAGCAAATGGATGGTTTCGAGCAACTATTTCAACGGCGCATATCATTATCAGGTTTATCGCCTGATCGATGTGTTCGCCGTCGATCACAGCGGGAATCGGGAATATCGCGGTGCGGTGTTCTCGGACAAGGCTTCTGCGAAGGCGCTTGCGGATAAATTGAACGCGGAGGAGGGAAAGCATGAATAATCGCCTGCTTGATCTGCTGATAGAGTTTGACGAAATGGGTTTCGCTCCGACCACGGTATGCGAGAATGCCGAGGAGTACGCAACGAAATGGGAAGATCAGGTGCGGGAAGCGGTCAAAGCACTTGAAACCGAAAACGCCGCCCTGCGTGAGAGGCTCGAAAAGATGGCGGAGCTGCCCGTTAAGGTGGGCGATACGGTATATCTTGTTGGTATGTGTTTTTGTGACGGCTACAACGATAATCTTGAGCCAGTAACATCGCAAGGGTGGAAAATGTACCCTCAAAAAGTCACAGAAAAAAACCTGTATAGAATATGTGACGCAATGGTGAAAGGGAACGGTTTTCTTTACGAGAAAGAAGCCGCAGAACTTTTAGAAAAGCTGAAAGGAGGAAAAGCATGAATCACATACCGGAATTTCCGTTCATGACACAGAGGGCGGAAGGAGAGCGGGAGCATCGGGAGGCAAGCGATCCCGTGTCGCATCCCGCCCATTACACGGACGGGAAAATCGAAGTCATCGATTTCATCGAGGACAAAGGACTGAACTTTCATCGTGGGAATGCGGTTAAGTACATCGCGCGAGCGGGAAAGAAGGATCCGACAAAGGAAATCGAGGATCTGAAAAAAGCGAGGTGGTATCTCGATCGGGAAATTGGTCGGCTGGAGGAGAAAAAGGTATGAACAAGAGTAAGAAGGCGGAAGCTCGGGAAGATCTCGTCATGCCGCGCTGTCCGTTCTGCGGGCAGGCGATCATCGCAGATCGGGAGTTGATCGACAAAAAGGACGCGGAGCATTATGCGGCCATGCACTGTAAGTGCAAGGGCGCGCAGGGCTATCAGGAAAAGGAGCGCATGAAAGAATAGCGCCGCCGTGCGGAACAGGCGCTGCGCGACGGGATCGACGCGCTGGGGCGGTTTTGCGAAAGCAAACGGCATTTCCTGCACGAGGACAGCCGCAAGATGCTCTTTTCCGTCGGGATGGAAGTCGTGAGAGGGCACATTGACAGCGTTTCCGTGAAGCTGGGAAGCATCAAGGTTTCTGTAAAGCTCGACAACGACGGAAAGTTGTTTTTCAAAAAGAATTACACGGAGACGGACTCCGTCCGCGTTCTGTAACGAAAAAGGGAATCCCTCGGCAAAGGGATTCCCGTAATCATAAGACTGCCGCCAAAGACAATCTTTCAACTGCCTATATTATATACCTTATTATATAAAATGTCAAGAAATATGCACGAAGTGCCTTTCTCGGCCTTGTAATAGGTATTATCTTTAGAGCGAACGGGCGGCGGCAAAGGAGCTGCCATGATGAAGCGCAAAGCATATCCTTGCGAGGACTATGAAGAATTATTCGATATGCCGCAGGCGGAAGAGCGGCAGGTCGATAACAGGGGCGTATACGGATACCGCATGAAGACGATCACGTCGGGGAACATCCGTGAATGCGAGATCTATCCTGTCTTCACCCAAAGGGTGGATTTTACAAGGGGAAAGAAAACGAGAGAATCCCGCGACAAGCAGAGGCGGCTCAACAGGCGGAATGCGCAAAAGCGGCTCATTCGTCTGCTCAATGCCAATTTCACGGAGGGAGACGTCTGGGCGACGTTCACATACGGCGCGGACAAGCTCCCGCCCGATGAAAGGGCGGCACACAAGTTCTTTCGCAACTATCTTCGCAGGCTTGCCTACCGCATGCGGCGGGAAGGCTGGGGGGAACTCAAATACATATTCGTCACGGAGTACCTTGACGACGGAAAGAAGATCCGTGTGCACCATCACTGTGTGATGAATTTTCCCGACCGCGATCTTGCCGAGAAAATGTGGACGGGCGGCGCGCGGACGCACACAAGAAGATTGCAGCCGGACGAGGCGGGATTGGAAGGGCTCGGACGGTACATCACAAAGGGCAAGGAGTTCCTTGTCAAACATGAGCGGATGTGGTCGGCGTCCCGTAATCTGAAACAGCCGAAAGTCACTGTGTCGGACACGGCGGTCTCACGCCGCCGCGCGCAGCGCATGGGGATGGACTATGCAGAGGCGGAAGCATTCTTTCAAAGATGCAACCCTGCATATCGGATGACATTTCAGGAAGTGAAATTCTCCGACGACGTCGCGGGGGTATATCTCTACGCACGTTTCATCCGACGGGAATGACGGAAATGTGGTACGGCGCAGAGAGCAGGATAAGGAAGTTGGTATAAATCCCGACTTCGGGAAGGTGGAAACGGGAAACCCGTTTCAAAGTCAAGGAGGGTGTTCATGGTGACAGGCATAGCGTCGGGCTATATCGACGAGAGGATCAGCTTCTGTCCGTATTGCGGACGGAGGCTCTACGGCGTTGCGCTCTTTTCAAAGACGGTCTGCGATGAGTGCGGCGAGGCGTTCTTTGTGATCCGGGCAGAGCGGGAAAGTGCAGATGAAATTTGCAGTCAAATGCAAAGGCAGGGGAGGAAAGAATGAAAGTGAATTTGCAGGATGCCAAGAAAGAGCTGCGCGGATATCTGAAGGCGTACCGCATCTGTCAGGACCAGGCTGCGGAGATTGCGCGGCAGATCGAAAAGGGCGAGGTGCTCGACGCCGTCAAGGATATGCTGCTCCAAGCGAAGGAAGATTTTGAAGTGCATTGCAATGCAGTCAGATTGATTCTCGGATATTTGCCCAAAGAGAGTGCCATGTATCGGGTGATGGCGCTCCGATACTTGCAGGGGACAAAGCTGAAAGCTGTGGCGGAACGTCTCGGATACAGCGTCGGTCATTGCGCAAATTTGGAGGCAAAGGCAATCGATCGGCTTTCCAAAAACAAGGCTGCAATGGCTCTCATGCGGCTGAAAACCTGAAATTCTTATAAAGTCATGATAAAATCATGATGTTTTCTTATAAAATCATGAAAAAAACATGAGACTCGGCATGCTATAATGCAGGCAAATCGCAGAAAAAAGCGAAAAACCTGCATTTTTTCATATCCCCCCCTGGTGTCGCGCGAAAACGCGGGCGCGCGCGCAAGCGCGCCAAATGCAGCTTTACAAACTTTTCCGCTTTTTGAAATGTTTTGCGTTTTTGGGGAAAACCTTGCAAAAATATGGACGATCGGCGGACATATCACGAGAAATACGATGCGTTTTATCAGTCCCGTGCATGGCGGCGGATCCGCACGATCAAATTTGCACAGGAGACGGGACTCTGTCAGCGGTGCCGGGCAAAGGGGATCGTCAGTTTGGGGAAAGAAGTGCACCACATTGTGCCGATAGAGGTCGATTGGAGCAGACGGCTTGATCCCGACAATCTGGAACTTTTGTGTGCCGCCTGTCACAATGCCGAGCACGAGAGGGAGAGCCCGCTGCAGAAGTTCAGCAAATTCTGGGAGGAATTGGAGAATGGCGGGGCGGCTGCCGAGCATCACGCCGGACAAGAAATTGCATCGGAGCAACGAGGAACTCCGGGATCGCAACGAGGAGACGCCGATCTATCAGCGGCAGGAATTCAAAATGCCCAGGACGCTCACGAAGGAGGAGCGCAAGGTGTGGAAATTCCTCGTGCAGGTGTTTCGGGAGACGGTCAACTGTCGCGTATCCGACGCCGACGTTGACATGATGGTTCTGTACTGCCGCGCCAAAGTGGCCACCGACGAAGCGGACGCGGCGCTCAAAGAAGATCCCCGCGCCTATCTCGTGTACGAGTGCGGCGAGGACAAGGACGGGAATCCAAAGTATGTTCTCAAAGCCAATCCGAACATCAAGAAGCGGAACGACAATGCCGCACTCTGCATTCGCCTTGCCGATCAGCTGGGACTATCTCCCCAGGCACGGGCGCGGGCGGGCCTGAAAGCGGCAAACGCAAAGCGCAAGGATGATCCGTTCCGCAAGATGATGCAGCGGAAAGACGATTGACGGGCGGCGGCTATGCTCAAATGGATCACCGACTACATCCGTTACGTCGAAAACCGTCCGCAGGATTTCAACGAACACGTCAAAAACAATGTCCGGCAGATCAAAGAGCTCATCTCCCGGAAAGAAGTGTTCTATAAAGAAGCCGATCCGATCGCGTTCCGCGACTTTGCGCGAATGTTCCGCCATCGGGAAGGTGTTTGGGCGGGGCAGCCCGTCGAACTCAATCGCGAGCAAAAGTATATCGTTGCCTGCATCCTCGGCATCAAGGTGTGGGACAAGAAAGAAAAACGCTTCGTCCGCTGGTTTCGTGAGCTCGATCTGTTCGTTGCGCGAAAGTGGGGCAAGGATACTTTCATCGTACCGCTCATCGCATATTTCGTTGGCATCGATAAAGAGCCGTCCGCATGGTGTCAGATTCTTGCGGAGAACGAGGCGCAGGCAAAGCGGACGTTCGATCTCGTCAAAGAGAACGTCAAGGAAGATCCGCTGGATTGCTGGTTTACGGGAACGGGCAAGACGTCAAAGACGATCGAATGCCCGGAGACGCACGGCGTCATTCAGTACCTTTCGGGACGGACGAAAGGAAAGGACGGTGCCAACCCGTCTGTTGCCGTCGTCAACGAGGCGCACGAGATCACAAACAAAAATCAGTACAACGCGGTCAAGTCGGGCATGGGCGCCCGGTCGCAGCCGATGATGATCGTCATTTCCTCGGCGGGCGTTACGCCGGAAAGCCTGTACGAGTCTCTCTATGAGAGAAACAAGAAATTTCTCAAAAAGAAACGGCTCGGGCAGAACGACCGCATCTTTGCGCTCATGTTCGGGATCGACGAAACGGACGACTACCGCGATGAGGCTTGCTGGATCAAAGCAAACCCCGCCATGTACGAGGGACGTCCGACAATGGAGTTCCTTCGTTCGCAGCTGGAGGGAATGAAGGACGATCCCGTTCTGCTGAATACCTTCATCGCCAAACACATGAATCGGCAGATCGGGGCGTCCATCGATTATTTCAGCATGGTCGCCATCCGGAATGCCATGCGCATCGTCGCGCCGGAAGAGTATATCGACACATACGCAGTCGGGGGTGTCGATCTCGCAGAAACGACGGACTTGTGCAACGCAACGGCGCAGATTCTGACGGGCGAAAAGTTCATCTATCTGCAGGCGTATTTCATTGCAGAGGATCGCCTCGCGCGCAACAGCGAGCGGGACAAACAGGACTATCAGCGCATGACAAACCTTGCAACGGGGGATCGCGTCACGAGTGAAGTGGTCATTGTAACGCCGGGGAGCTATGTGCGGAAAGAGTACGTTACGGCATGGTTTACGCTGCTGCGTGAAGAATACAAGATCAGCTTCCTCAAAATCGGCTATGACCGTGCGCTTTCAAAAGAGTGGCTTACGGATATGCAGGAACACGGTTTTTCGCACGAGAAGGTGCACAGAGACGGCGAGACGGGAAGTATCACGCGCGATCTCGGCGTTCTCACCGAAGTTGCGCAGGGCGGTTGGACGCTGTCCGAGCCGATCAAGGTGGTAAAAAGCCTGTTTGAGTCGGGCAAGATCGTTGCTGATGTAAGAAACAAGCTGTTTGCGTACTGCTTCTATAATCTCAAAATCCGACAGGACGTCAACAACAACCTTTCGCCGCACAAGGCGAAATCGACGGGACATATTGACGGTGCCGTCGGCGTATTCAACGCATTTGTCGCCTACCAGCGGGCCAAGGAGATGCCTCTGTACGCAAATCGCATCGGACAGCTTTTCAGGATCTGATCATGGGAAAAATTCTGGATTTTTTCAAAAACACATTCAGGCGGAGTAAATCGCAGCCGGGGCAGGTACAGCCGCGGGAACAGCTTCGCACGATCATTCACGATTACTACGGCAACAACGTGGGATGGTTTGCCTACAATTACGCGAGCAACATCTATCAGATCCCGGAAGTGCGTACGGCGATCCAGTCGTTTGCAGAAATCTTCTCCATCATCCCGAAGTACTTTGAACGCAAGGACAAGGACGGGAATGTCACCTATCTCGAAGGGGAGGAGGATCGCGTCATCAACGTTCGCGCCAATCCGTTGCAGAATGCGTCGCAGTTCTGGGTAAATCTCATTACTTCCCTGATGCTGTATTCCAATGTGTTCGTCGAGCCGCGCTTTTCATCGCGCACAGGGCGGCTCTCGCAGCTATATGTGTTGCCGCACGATTTTTACGACTTCAAACTGTACGACGACCGCGCAACGGTCACGTTCGGGAGGATCGGAAAGACGTACGACATGAGCGATCTCATCTATCTCAACCGTTTTTCTGCGCTGGGCGGCGGCCAGAAGAACGACCTCGGACTGTATGAAACGGTCATTCAGGCGCTTGCGGCACAGGCGATCGCCGTTGCGGATCCGAACAAGGTGCGGGCGATCATGCAGACCGATCCGACAGCGCAGGGACAGCTGAAAGAGAAGGATGCGGATGGAACGATGCGCGATCTGGATGCGCGTTTTGATAAGTCGGTACGCGGGATCGCCTATGTTGATCCGCAGTGGAAGATCACGCCCATCAACTGGAACGAGAACGACGTCAACCGCGATCTCATGAAGCTGGTCATCGACATCGTCTACAACTATTTCGGCATCACGGCGGATATCGTCAACAACAAGGCGACGGAAATCGAATATCAGCTCTTCGTAAAGAATCATGTCGAGCCGGTCGCGCGGCAGGTGGAGCAGGAGTTCACGAGCAAGATCTTTTCGCGCATGGAACAGGCGCACGGAAACCGGTTGGAGCTGGATACGTTCTGGCTTCAGGTTTCGACGCTCGCTACGAAGACGGCTTTCTTCAATGTTGTTTCCCGAAACGGGGTGATGAACAACGACGAGATGCGCGAAATGATCGGATATGCCCCGCTGCCCGATGGGCTGGGGCGAAAGTACAGGGTAACTCTCGATACGGTCAACATAGAAAATGCGGACGCTTATCAGAGCGTAAAAAACGGCGCGGCGGGCGCAGACGGTCAGACGGAGAAACCGGAGGGCGGCGGCACGCAGGCGACGGAAGGAGGAAACAATGCAGCAACCTAACGTAAAACCAAAACGGCAGCGGGAATTTCGTAACGTTGAATTCCGGACGGAGGCACGGGAGGCGGAGAACGGGAGGAAAGAGCTCGTTGTCCGTGGGTATCCCATTCTGTTCAACACACCGACCAAAGTTTGGGATTATTGGTACGACGAGATCACGGAGATCATTTTGCCGCAGGCGCTTGACGGCGTCGACTTGCAGAATGTATTCCTGCTCTACGGACACGACATGAACCGCGTGCTTGGGCGAACGGGAAAGAACATGCGGCTGGAAACGGACGAGACGGGGCTTTTCATGGAATGTGTCATGCCCAATACGCAGGAGGCGCGCGACCTGTACAACCTCATTGAGGCAGGGATCGTCGACGGCATGAGCTTCTGGCTCCGCACCTATGACCAGGTCAATCCGTCCACGCTCACACGCACCGTCACCAAGATCGAAGAGCTGCCGGAGGTCACCATTACGGCGTTCCCGGCGTACAAGGAAACGGTCGTCATCGCCATGGAAGAGGAGCGCCGGAAAGCGTTGCGCGCACAGTCGGAAATGGCGCGCCGCGTGGAAGAAGAACTCAAAAATTTTTCATAAAAGGAGAACAACATGGATCCTATCATCGAAATGCTGCGGGATGAAAGCAACGCGATCGAAGCGCTCACCGCAAGGCGTGAGGAATTGAAGCGCAAGCTCGAAGAGCACCGCAGCGGCAACATCTCGGAGGAGGAGTTTGAAAAACTCTCCGCCGAACGCAAGGACATCGAAAAGGAGCTTGCGCTCCGCACTAAGCGCCGCGACGAACTCACCGCCGCAGCCGAAAAAAACAAAAATCAGGGAGAAGGGAGAGGAATTTATATGTTCGATAACAAAGACCTGCGGAGTATCGATATTCTCCGCTACGATATGCATGCCCCCGAAAATGCGGCAATCCGTAAAGCCTTTGAAGAACGGGCGGCGGCATTTTCCAAAGAAAAGCGCATGAAAATTTCCGCAGGAGAAATCAAGGCGGTTATGGACGGAAATAAGCGCTCGATTCTTTCCACGTCTTCGGGAATTGCGAAACCGACGCGCGTCGGCGGAATCGAAAATCCGCTCAATCAGGTCATTACGATCGTCGATCAGGTGGATACGGTGGATATGCAGGGCGCGGGAGCATACAAGGTTTCGTTCGTGAAAACCGTATCGGTGGCAAGCGAGAAAGAAGAGGGGAAGGCGCAGACGGAGTCGAGCCCTACCTACGGAACGGTGACGATTTCGCCGAAAAATATTGCCGTTACGAGCTATATTTCCCGCGAAGTGGAAAAAACGACGCCGCTCAACTACCTTGAAAAGGTAACGCAGACCTCGATGGACGCGCTCAAAGTCAAACTTGCGCAGGAAATCGTCACCGCAATCAAAACGGGTACGGACGACGATTCGGCGGCAATGTACCAGACGCTCGAAGCTAATGAAAACCTGAGTACGGTCGTCGAGACGGCGGCGGACAAGCTCAAAGCGATGGTAGAAGCCATCAAGAAGAAATGAATGGAGCTCCTCAAAGATGAAAAATTCTTTGAGGAGCGTTTTAAAATAAAATAAATTGTCATAAAGGTATTGCAATTTTTAAAAAAATATTTATAATAAAATTATAAATAATATTGAAAGGGGTAAAATATGCCAGCTTGGGGAGATTTATTGACTGAATTGCAGCCTCATATTGGGACAAATGGAGTGATGGTTGCTCCATTAAACTTAGATCAATTAAGGGCTAAATATATAAAGAGGTTAAGCCAGAAAACAGGAAGAAATGTGATAGCATATTATTCTGGATGGTTAAAGCCAGGGAAAACATATAATGTAGAAATTATAGATGCAGACATTACAGGATTTATGAATGCTATTCGTGGAATGGATTGTGAGAAAGGACTTGATTTAATCTTGCACACTCCAGGCGGAAGCCCAACGGCAACGGAGGGAATTGTAAAATATTTGCATACAAAATTTGGAAATGATATACGGGCAATTATTCCACAAATGGCAATGTCTGCGGGAACTATGCTAGCATGTTCGGCTAAAGAAATAATGATGGGAACTCATTCATGTTTAGGCCCAATTGACCCTCAATACAATGGGGTTCCTGCATATAATATTTTACAAGAGTTCCAAGATGCTAAAGAAGATATAGAATCAAATAGCGCATCTAAAGAGTACTGGGAGTTGGCACTTAACAAGTATCCATTTGCTTTTTACTATGCTGTAAACGACGCCATAACTCTTTCAAGTGTCCTGGTTAGAGAATGGCTAAAGAAATATATGTTTTCTGACTTAGAAAAAAAGGAGGCAGATAATCGAACTAATAGGATTCTAAAAAAACTGAACAGTAACAATAAATCACATTCAAGACATTTTACATATGATGATTGTGAAAAAATGGGATTAAATGTTGTTCGACTAGAAGATGATCAGGAGTTACAAGAGCTTGTATTAAGTGTTCATCATGCTTTTATAATTTCTTTTGATGGTTCTAATGCGACAAAGATTATAGAAAATCAAAATGAATCTCGATACATTATGAATCAAAATGCGAGGTGAAAATATGGATGATTTATTAAAGAGAAAAGAAGAGAATAAAAAGCCTGAGCTAAAGAGTCAGCCTGTTTTTTCGGTAGCGACATGGTCGTTTGGATTTTTAAAAGAATCTTCCATGCCTACCAATAAAACTGAAAAATCAGGAATGACATATTCTGTTGGAACTGAAATATTTTTAAATTAAAAAAGAGATGCCATATGGCATCTCTTTTTTTGGCGCGGTGAGAGGGATTCGAACCCTCGCTACCTGTAACAGTACTACGCCCTTAGCAGGGGCGCCCCTTGAGCCTCTTGGGTATCACCGCGTGTCAAGTTTATCTTATTATATTCGATTGTCTATAAATTGTCTATCAGAATGAAATGTTATGCAATAAACGGCGCATTTTGGGGCATTTTTTGACGATTTGGGGAGTGGTAACTTTTCGTTTCAAAACGTTCCTATATGTTCCGTTTTATGATAAAAAATACAACTCCCCGAAAAAATTGCCGATTCAATTAGCAGGGGAGCCCCTTGAGCCTCTTGGGTACTTCTGCATCTCAAGTGATTGAC